>ERZ1673698.54-NODE-54-length-200676-cov-14.995479_pt1 | contig 200676 bp, 167 predicted proteins | sample MGYA00580228_ERZ1673698 | MGnify/ENA primary metagenome ERZ1673698 (study PRJEB41218, sample SAMN15661768) | gut metagenome | host: Homo sapiens | place: Canada: London | collected 2015-08-20/2019-03-30 | study: EMG produced TPA metagenomics assembly of... | reverse complement strand
TAAGATGTTTACATTGCAAATATAATAATAATGTACACACGCGCAAAGGAAATTGGGGGAAAAGTGATGGCTGGGGGTGAAAATAATTTCAATAGTCTGGCAGTAGCTAACATGCACATCTGTTGCCACATCACTTTTCTACTACTCCATCATGCCCCTTCGGCCCAGGTCCCCATGTTTCCCACTATTTTCTGCTGCCATAGTCTAAAAGATAGGGCAGTTGTGTGGATGGTAGAACAAAAAGTATTACCTTTGTGTAGAAGATTGGCAACCACGACGCAAAGCGTTGCAACCATCGCGACGCATGGCGCACGGACAGTCTGAATAAGCATAGTAACACAACAAACATAGACAATGTCAACAGTAAAAATCACAACCACTCTGGGCGACATCGTAGTCAGCCTGTATGACGAGACGCCCCTCCACCGCGACAATTTCCTCAAGCTCGCCGCCGAGGGCTATTACGACGGCCTCTTGTTCCACCGTGTCATCAAGGACTTTATGGTTCAGGGCGGAGACCCCGACTCCAAGGGCGCTCCAGCTGGCAAACGCCTCGGTATGGGCGGCCCAGGCTATACCGTCAAAGCCGAAATCAATGCCCGTCTCTTCCATAAGCGTGGTGCGCTCTGCGCTGCCCGACTTGGTGACGAGGTCAATCCCGGTCGCGAGTCGAGCGGCAGCCAGTTCTACATCGTCTGGGGCTCGGTCTACAAGCCTGCCCAACTCAAGCAGATGGAGAAGCAGATGCAGCAGAACCAGGTGACCATCGCCTTCAACGACCTTGTGGCCGCCCATAAGGACGAGATTATGGATATGCGCCGCAACCGCGACCGCGCCGGACTGCAAGACCTTCAGGAGCGTCTGATTCAGGAAGCCCAGGACAGCTGCAAGGCCAACCCTGTAGGTTTTACCGAGGAGCAGACCGCGACTTACAGCACCCTTGGTGGCACTCCCCATCTCGACGGACAGTACACCGTGTTTGGCGAGGTGACAGAGGGCCTCGATGTGGTCGAGCAGATACAGTCTGCCGCCACCAGCCCCGATGACCGTCCTTGCGAAGACATCGCCATCATCAAGACCGAGGTCTGCCAGTCTGTGCAGTGATGCCGCGGTCCTGACTGACGGTCTGACTATGTGGGCCAAGACCGTCGGGAGCCAGCCCGTCACCCTCGTATATCTACACGCAAAGCGCCCTGTCAGGATGAAAAGCAGTTTTTTCACCTTGGCAGGGCGCTTTGCGTATGGCGGTCATGCGGCAGCCGGTCTCTCCGACTGTCATGATCCCATCGTGGATGGTACGCAGCCTTGGCAACTCTGTAGGAGTTGCGCTTTCCCAGCCCAGGGTTGAGGGGCGCAGCGCCTCTACCCTGGGTGCAAATCAGTACAAATCAATGCTACTCTGTAAGAGTTGCGATTAGCCGCAGGCGTTACCCGGGCAGGACATAATATAGGATGATATAAACACAAAAAGCCATGGCGGCTGTTGTCGGCTTCGCCTTTTTGGTGACGGTGGCGACGCCAGTCGGAAAACGAGTTTTCCTCCTTATCATCACCACCATCCCCAACGCCATGCGTTGCATGGCGACAACAGCCGGCATGGTAAAAAAAGCGGCCGTTGGCCGTTCAAAAAGTCCGCCGTTGACGGTAAAAAAACAGTTGCTTGTAGTGGTTCATCAAAGAGAGCAATGAAGAAGAGGTGTTATATATTGACAAGAAATAAGCTAATCACTTTTTGTAGCTTCTTATGCGAGTATATCAAGAGAACATGGAAGCGCATGAGACAAGTAACGCCTACGGCTAAACGCAACACTTACAGCGTTGCTATGTTGGTGGGTATCTTACCCAGGGTAGCGTGCTTTCGCCCGCAACCCTGGGCTGGGAAAGCGCAACTCCTACAGAGTTGCCGGGGGTGCGTACTATCTTCCGATGAGTATGGTCAAATATATTTGGGCGGTTATTGGCTAACCATGATGGACGGTACGCACCCAATGTTGGAATGGTGTTTGCCCATGGTGTGTGGTGCGCATACATTGATGGGGTAGCCCATCGTGAAAGGTACGCACCCTTGGCAACTCTGTAGGAGTTGCGCTTACATAGCCCAGGGTTGAGGTGCGCAGCGCTTCTACCTTGGGTGCAAATCACTACAAATTAATGCTACTCTGTAAGAGTTGCGATTAGCCGCAGGCGTTACCTGCAGCAGGACATAATATAGGATGATATAAACACAAAAAGCCATGGCGGCTGTTGTCGGCTCAGTCGTTACTGGTCGGGATTCTCTACATATCCCTGGTACTTCTTGTCCAGGTCGGCCATGATGGTCTGGTATGCCTCGTCCATCGTCTTGCGCTCATACTCCAGCCCTTTGCCTTGGGGATAGATGGGGGCATGGATGGTGAGCTTGAGCTGATGCCAATCGACGAAGCGCCCGTCGCGCATACGGGGCAGCACGTCGAACGAACCGTTGATGGTAAGCGGCACTACGGGCAACTGGAGTTCGTCGGCGAGCATGAAGGCACCGCGGCGGAATACCCCCATGTGTCCGGTAAATGAGCGGGCTCCCTCGGGAAAGACCACCAGCGACATGCCCTCGCGCAACGTGTCGCGCGCATGGTCATAGGTCTCGCGTATCTTGCTGGGCCCACGCTTGTCTACAAAGATGTGATGGGCATAGTGGCACGCGGCGCCCACCAGAGGCACATTGCGCAGGCTGCGCTTCATCATCCACTTGAAGTTGCGGTTCAGGAAACCGTAGATGAGGAAGATGTCAAACGCTCCCTGATGATTGCTTACGAATACATAAGACTCGTCCTTGCGCAGATGCTCGCGCCCCTCGACCTTGACGGGTAGGAGGAGGATAAAGGTGGTGAGTCGCGACCACCACTTGCCGGGATAGTAGCCCCAGAAGTGGCCGTTGCCCAGTCGGCAGCCTATCATGGTGGTGAACGAAGTGACGATGCTGGCTACCAGGAATATGGGTAGTGCGACGATGAGCTGATAGAGTCGATACAGATACTTCATTGGTTTTATGATTTGTTCGTTGTCAGTGTAATGATGGTTATCTCTGGATTTACATGATAGCGCATGGGTACCACGCCGCCCAGTCCGGCATTGACATAGAGCCAGCGCTGTCCCTCGCGGTAGAGCCCCAGGTCGTGGCGCTGTCGCAGCTGGGTGAAGCGCAGCCCGAAGAGCTCTATCTGTCCGCCGTGGGTGTGTCCGCTCAGGGTGACTTGGGCGGTAGAGTGGGGCAGTATGGTGCGGGTCCACGACGACGGGTCGTGCTCGAGCATCAGGGTAAACGCCCCGGCAGGTATTCCGTGCATGGTCTTGCCCACGTCGCCTCGCGAGGGGAAGGGCGGCTCGCCGTCGTTCTCCATGCCGGCGATGAAGATAGAGTCGCTGCCACACCTTATGACGCAGTTGTCGTTGAGCAGCAGATGCCACCCCAGTCCGCGCTCCATCTGGCAGAGCCGCTGTTCGGCGCGGATGCGCTCCTCGTCGGTGCCGCCGAGATAGGTGGCATAGTCGTGGTTGCCCAGTACCGAGTAGACTCCCAGCGGAGCCTTGAGGCGTGCGAGCATGGGCATCACGGGCTCCAGCTCGGCGGGCTTCACGTTCTGTATGTCGCCTGTGAAGCAGATGAGGTCGGGGTGCTGGGCGAGCGTGCTGTCGACGGCACGGCTCAGTATCTGGGCGCGGCGGCCGGTATAGGTGCCCACATGGGCGTCGGAGAGATGTGCCACGCGCAGTCCGTCAAACTCTTTCGGCAGATTGTCTACCGCCAGCGTCACGTGCTTCACCTCTATATCGGCGAAACCTATGGTATAGCCATAGACAAAGGCATAGACCATATACCCCGCAAGCCCCATCCCCACGAGGCGGCCCCAGTTGCGGCGGCTGTGGGCGAGGCGGCATATTGCCAGACCTATGGCCGAGCAGAGCACATAGACCAGCTTGGGCACTACCCATACCCCGAGCAGGGCGATGTAGAGCCGTGCCCAGTAGATGTCGTCGGGCACAAAGCTGGGCGACACTGCCAGTATGCTGCTGAAGACTATCATCAGCGCCGAAGGTGCCAGCCACAGCAGCCGCTCTGCCCACGAGTAGACGGGGCGGCGCAGACGGTGCAGCCAGAGATATACATCGGGCAGGATGATGATCAGTAGCAGGGGGATGAACACACGGGCTATCATTGTCGTATCATGTTGGATTCTAAAAACTTGCGCATCAGCGTGATGGGGATGCCGCGTCGGTGGGCGTAGTCGGCGAGCTGGTCGTCGCCTATCTTGCCCAGGTCGAAGTAGCGTGCCTCGGGGTGGCTTATCATGAGCCCCGACACGCTGGCGTGAGGCGTCATCATGCCGCTCTCGGTGAGGCGTATGCCTATATCGGTGAAGTGCAGCAGCCGGTCGAGCACAAAGTTGAGGCTGGTATCGGGCATTGAGGGGTAGCCTATGGCGGGCCTTATGCCCTGATAGTCGCAAGCCAGCATGCGGGCGGGGTCTTCGGGCTCGTCGGGCTGGTAGCCCCAGAGCCGTGTGCGCACCTCGTAGTGCAGCCGTTCGGCGGCAGCCTCTGCCAGTCTGTCGGCAAGGGTCTGTCTCAGCATCTGCTGGTAGATGTCGCCGTGGCAGTCGGTCTCCATGCCGCTGTCTACGGTGGTGGCGAAGACGCCTATATGGTCGGGCTCGCCATAGCCTGCAGGCCGCACAAAGTCAGAGAGACACAGCGTGTAGTCGCATCCTTTGGCGGGATGTTGCTGGCGCAGCAGGGGGATGCGCTCTCCGCTGTCGAGCACGATGTCGTCTCCGTCGCCCCAGGCAGGGTATAGCCCTATGATGGCGCGGGCCTTGAAGCGGTCATCGGTCTGGCGGAGCGTGTCGAGAGCCTCGGCTTTCATGCGCTGGCGCTCGCACTCGGGCTTGCCGTTGAGGCTCCAGGCGTGGTAGAAGTAGACCCAGTTGATGTAGGGCTCGAGCTGGCTGAAACTGTAGGTGACGACGGTCTTCATCTGAACGCTATCTCTTCGCCCCGACTGTCGGTGCAGAAGTGTCCACGGTCGTAGATGGTGCGGCCGTTGCACAGGGTGGTACGCACCCGCCAGTCGAAACTGTCGCCCATGAGCGGGCTCCATTTACACTTGCTCTGTATGATGTCTTCGGTGACCGTCCAGCGCTGGTGGGGTTCCACGATGGCGATGTCGGCCTTGTAGCCACGACGCAGAAATCCGCGGTCGCGCACGCCGCAGAGTCGGGCGGGGTTGTGGCACATCAGTTCCACCATGCGCTCCACCGTGAGCACTTCCTGGTCGGTGAGTCCCAGCATGGCGGGCAGCGAAAACTGCACCATGGGCATGCCCGAAGCGGCACGGGCGCAGCCTCCTTGCTTGTCGGCCAGCAGATGGGGAGCGTGGTCGGTGCCGAGGGTGTAGATGCGGCCGTCGGTGAGGCCACGGCGCAGGGCGTCGCGGTCGTGGGCGGTCTTCACGGCGGGGTTGCACTTGATGAGTGCGCCCCGCTGCGCATAGTCGCTGTCGCTGAAGAGCAGATGGGCTGCCACGGCTTCGGCGGTGATGTGGTCGTCGGAGCCGAAGAGCTCCAGCTCGCGGGCTGTGGTGATGTGGGCCACATGCAGACGGGTGTGATGGCGGCGTGCCAGGCTTACTGCCTTGTGCGTAGACTGCCAGCAGGCTTCCTCGCTGCGTATGGTGGGGTGGTATTTGATGTCGGGGTCGTCGCCGTAGAGGGCTTTGGCGCGTGCCATGTTGACATTGATGATGGCAGAGTCTTCGCAGTGGGTCATCAGGGGCAGACCGCGCTCGGCGCAGGCGGCGAAGATGGCGTCGAGGGCGCTGTCGCCGTCTACCAGCATGTTGCCGGTCGAGGCACCCATAAACAGCTTGATGCCGGGTATGCGGTGGGCGTCGGCATGGCCGATGAGCGACAGGTTGGAGGCTGTGGCTCCGGGGAAGAAACTGTAGTTGACATGGCTCTCGTGCGCCGCGCGTTCAAACTTGTCGTTGAGGGCTTCGAGGGTGGTGGTCTGGGGCACGGTGTTGGGCATGTCCATCACCGATGTCACGCCACCCCAGGCAGCGGCTCGGGTCTCGCTCTCGATGTCGGCTTTCTGGGTGAGTCCCGGCTCGCGCATGTGGACGTGCTCGTCTATCACGCCGGGCATAACGAGACACCCCGTGGCGTCTATCTCTTCCGAATAGAGGCCACGGGGTGTACTGCTGTCTTCGTTAATTTCGGTTATCCTGTCGTTGTCGATGACCAGACTTCCGAGGAAGCTCCTGCCTTCGTTGACGATGGTACCTCCATAAATGATTGTAGACATATAGAGTTCATTGTTTATTTGCTTGCGCCAGGCTGGGCCATCTGGTTGGGCGTTGGCGCGGCCTCTACGGGCTGGGCGGGCGCCTGTTCCTGTGCAGGCACATCCTTCATGCCAGTCATAATCTGCTGGTTCTCGAGTGCCTTGGCGTAGTAGTCCTTGACGTATGGGTCGTTCTTGAAATTGTCGGTAGCCTTGCTCATGATGTCCTCTATCCAGGGGTCGAGCATGGGGTAGGTGTTGTTGATGGTAGCCATGAAGAACACGCCGGGACCGAGCACGTTGTCAAAATTCTCGGTGACAAAGCTGGTAACCAGCTGGTCTTCTTCTTGCGACAGCTTCTGGGCGGTGGCCTCGAGCTGCTGGTTCACCACGTTCATGTCGTTGCCGTTCATGATGGCCTGGTCGTGCTGGTGGATGAGGTCGGCCTGCTGGCTCTTGAGCTGGTTGAACTTGTTGAAGAACTGGAACAGCTTGTCGTTGAGCGGAGTGCCGCTTACCACCTGCTGGGTGTTGTCTATCTTGACCACGATGTCGCCGGCTTCGAGCACTACGGGCATCACGCTTTCGTCTTCCATGAATATGGTGGCCATGCGCACGGTGTCTACAGTGCCGGTAAACGAGAATTTGCCGTGAACGACGTCACACGAGTCGAGGTTCTTCATCTCATTGTTTACCAATACCTTCAAATATAGTTTGCGACCATCCAAGGTGGAAATATTGGACGTGCCTTGGATGTCGAACGACTTTGCACAAGATGTCAGCGTCAATAGGGCGATAAAGTAAAATACTACTTTCTTCATATATAGCTTTTAGTTCTGTGTTGTTGTGCCGGCGGTGACGACCGAGCTTTTGCTCGCCAGTATCAGCCCCCGGCTTGTTAGCACAAAGGTAATATCTAATATCGAAGTTATGAACTTTTTTAATGCTTATTTATAGATTAGCGCCTACTTTTAAGTATTTTTTGTTTTCTTGAGTTCGCTGTCGAGGCGATGTGTAGTGTAAACCTCAAGGATGGCGGCGATAAGCAGCAGCACTACCCACTTGTTGTACACATATTCTATATAGGTGTAGTACCCCGCGCTCATGTTGCTGTCGAAGAGCGACACCAGAACATGATACACGGTGTCTACCATGAGCATGCCCGAAAGAATGAAGAATATGTCGGCAATGCTCTGTATGCGCTTGAGCCGCTTGATGGTCGGGTCGTTGCCCTCGTAGGTCTGCATCATCTGCATGGTGGCAAACATGCACGCGCCGAAGAGGAATATCCAACACATCACCTGCTGCCAGAGCAGGAAGCAGTAACAGCCGGCGCCCACCACCATGAGCAGACCGCCTGAGAGATAGATGGCATTCTGCCACTTATTCATTGTTTTCATCATTGTCATTTGTCGTTTGGTCATCGCTGAGCACAAAGATGTCCTCGTCATCGGTCTTCATGAAATAACGCTCGCGGGCTACCTTCTCGATGGCTTTGGGATTGCGCGTCAGCTCTTGCAGCTTCTTCGTGTCGTGTTCGTTCTGGGCATTATACCGCTCTATCTCGTCCTTGAGGTCGCCGATCTGCAGCTCATACTGGATGCGCTTGCGGAAGCTGTTGTTGCCTACCACACCCACCATGATTGTACCCAGTACGATTACGATGAGATACTTGTAATGACCGAGCAGATTGCCTATATTACCTTTACGAAAAAACATATTTATATGTATTACACGTGCAAAAATACTAAATATCATCGAAACTTTCGACATTTTTAGTTACTTTTGCAATAGAGATGCCAATATTCGTCGACCAGACGATGGGCGTCGCTATCATTGCAACATTAAACTATATCCCTATAAGTATGGAAGAATACATTGTATCCGCCCGCAAGTACCGCCCGATGAGCTTCGACTCGGTGGTGGGACAGTCGGCGCTTACCACTACGCTCAAGAATGCGGTGAAGAGCGGCAAACTCGCTCACGCATACCTCTTCTGCGGTCCGAGAGGTGTGGGAAAGACCACCTGCGCGCGTATCTTCGCCAAGGCCATCAACTGCATGCACCCCACTGCCGAGGGAGAGGCGTGCAACGAGTGTGAGAGCTGCCAGGCGTTCAACGAGCAGCGCTCCTACAACATCTTTGAGCTCGATGCCGCCAGCAACAACTCGGTAGAAAACATCAAGGCGCTCATGGAGCAGACACGCATCGCCCCCCAGCTCGGCCGCTACAAGGTCTTCATCATCGACGAGGTACACATGCTCTCTACGGCTGCCTTCAACGCCTTCCTCAAGACGCTCGAGGAACCGCCAGCCCACGTCATCTTCATCCTCGCCACCACCGAGAAGCACAAGATACTGCCCACCATCATCAGCCGTTGCCAGATTTATGACTTCGACCGCATGACCGTGCCCGGCATCGTAAACCACCTCAAGATGGTGGCAGAGCGCGAAGGCATCAAGGCAGAGCCCGAGGCGCTGCACATGATAGCCGAGAAGGCCGACGGCGGTATGCGCGACGCGCTGTCTATCTTTGACCAGGCGGCGAGCTTCAGCCAGGGCGACATCACCTACAAGAAGGTGCTCGAAGACCTCAACATCCTCGACAGCGAATACTACTTCAAGGTCATCGACCAGGCACTCGAGAACAAGGCCTCCGACATCATGGTGCTGTTCAACCAGGTACTCTCCAAGGGCTTCGACGCAGGCAGATTTGTCAACGGACTTGCCACCCATGTGCGCAACGTGCTCATGGCGCGCGATGCCGAGACCATAGCCCTGCTCGAGGTGAGCGAACAGCAGCAACAGCGCTACAAAGAGCAGGCACAGCGTTGCTCTGTACCGTTCCTGTATAAGGCGCTGCGCATCCTCAACCAGTGTGACGTCAACTACAGGCAGAGTTCCAACAAGCGCCTGCTGACTGAAATCACCCTGATAGAGGTGGCACAAATCACCCAGCCCGACGATGCCGCCGGCGTGGGGCCTGGCCCCAAGCGATTGAAATCCCTGTTCAGACTTATCACAGCGTCTCAGCCTAAAGCGGCAGCACAGGTGGCCGTGGCTGAGCCCCCTGTCCGCCGCCCGCAGAAGGAGGTGCAGACAGTAGAGGCTGTGGCTCCTTCTGAAGCGCCCAAGACCCCATCCCGGGCGGCGCAACCTATGGTTAATCCCCTTCTGGGCATGTCGTCGCTCTCGTTCAGTTCGATACTGAAAAACGAGGAGAAAGTGGCGCAGATCGAGGACGACGCCTTCAAGACCGACGCCGACAGCGCACAGCCCGAGGGGAAGCCCTTCGACGATGCCCAGCTCGGACTGGAGTGGCGTGGCATGTGCAACCGTATGCCCAAGAAGTATGTCGCGCTGGCGCAGCGTATGAAGAACATCGACCCCGTCATCACCGACTATCCCCTTGTCGAAGCGGTGGCAGACAATACCTTCCTGGCCAACGAAATCATCGAAATCAAGCCGCGTATAGAGAAGACGCTGCAAATTACGTTGGGTTGCCCCGACCTCAAGCTCAGCGTGCGCGTGGCAGAGGCGAAGGAGGTAAAGCGCATGCCTACCCGCCGCGAGATGCTCGACCATCTGCGTGCCAACCATCACGCTGTAGGCAAACTCATCGACAATCTGCAGCTCCTTCTCACATAACTGTGTCGGCACATTAGGGCAGGGGAGCGCAGTCGCCCATACCCTCAGCCTACAGCCGACAAGCACAGTCATCGCAAAGGGACAAAAGCAAACACCAGCAGTCGCTTTTGTCCCTTTCTTCGTGTCCGCAGCGCCCAAGCCCCTCCCCTTGACACCCACCGTTGCCACATTCTCCGCAAGTCGCCAACCCCTCGTCGCCTGTCATCACTCCCTCGCCGAAAGCCCCAACCTCCTTCGCCACCTGCCGTCACTCCCTTCGCCACCCGCCATCACTCCCTTCGCCATCTGCCATCACTTCCTTCGCATCGTTCGGCCATTCGCCCGCCATCCACGAGCAACGAGTGAGGGCGCCCACCATCATCTACTCTCTGTTGGCGTGGCAAGACATCCCTCTGCTTGGGCAAGACATCCCTCTACCCATGCAAGAAAAGCGAACGGCACGGCAAAACAACTCTCTGCCCATGCAAGAAAAGCGAACGACGCGGCATGATATCAGAATTTCAAGGTTTGCAATGTACAAATCAGCCCATGCAATACTCATTTCGCACCTTGAAACGTAAAAAACCGCGATGGCGCGGCAGAATATGACCGTCGCGGCGACTGTGGCGACATCGCCCGTTCTGTCCGTCGGGTTCATCATGCCTACGCCCGGTGCTTATACCTTATATAATATATACGCGCGCACGCGAGCGATAGTTTCACCCATGACAGAGGGCGTTGCAATGAAATTTTTTTTAACGCTAAAACCTTGGAAAATAAGCAAAATGACAACCGAGATAGCCACCAACCTTGATTTTTTTGGCACCAGCATATAAAAAAATGGCAGAAATAATTGCGCAATTGCTAAAAAAGGTTTATCTTTGCATCGAAATAAAGACGATACATACAACCTAAACAACATAACCTGATGATAACAGACCCTCAAGCATGAGTTTGTGAACTGAACAAAGCATACTATGGTGCAGGTGCGTCGTCCGCGACGCACCCAAGCCAGAGGGAATTCTCTCAGGACAGTATTAAACCAATTGCGACCCAACAGGGAAACAACTAACATAGATATTGAGTGAAAATTCTCATATTGTTTAATTTTATAACTTACAAAAAACCTATGGACAGAATGCAATCTAATTTGCTAAGATTGTTTTTCTCATCGGCATTGTGCCTTGGTAGCGTTTCTGCATTTGCAGTAGGAGCGCCCAGTGAGAAAGCTCCCTTCAACAAGGTGGAGCAGGCTAATGAGAAGACAGTCGGAGGACAGGTACTCGATGAAAATGGCGAACCTGTCATTGGTGCAACCGTAACGGTAAAAGGAACAAAAACCGCAGTAGTCACTGACATCGACGGTAAGTTCTCTTTCAAAGTTCCCGCCGGAAGTACCTTGGTAGTAACCTATCTGGGCTATGCCGACAAGGAAGTGGCTGCCACAGGTACTGGTATGACCATCAACATGGCTCAGGACGAGAAGACTCTCGATGAAGTAGTCGTTACCGCTCTGGGTATCAAGCGCTCGGAGAAGGCGCTGAGCTACAATGTACAGCAGTTGGGCAACGAAGACCTGACCACTGTAAAGAGCACCAACTTCATGAACTCTCTCGCCGGTAAGGTGGCTGGTGTCAACATCAACGCCTCTTCTGCTGGTATGGGTGGTGCCACACGTGTCGTAATGCGTGGTCCTAAGTCTATCAACCAGAGCAACTCTGCTCTCTACGTCGTTGACGGTGTGCCAATCAACAACCGCAACAATGGTGTGGCCGAGGGTATCTATGCCAGCCAGCCTGGTGGTGAAGGTATCGCCGATATCAACCCCGAGGACATCGAGAGCATCAGCGTACTTAGTGGTCCTGCTGCTGCCGCTCTTTACGGTTCGGCTGCCGCTCAGGGTGTGATCATGATCACTACCAAGAAGGGTAAGGAAGGCCGCGTGTCTGTTGTAGTAAGCAACAGTACCCAGTTCTCAGACGTATTCAAGATGCCCGAGTTCCAGAACGAGTATGCCAACCGTCCCGGTGAGGTTCGCTCTTGGGGTGAGAAGGGTGGTTCTGAGTTTACAGGTTTCGATCCTGAAAACTTCTTCAACACCGGTACCAACATTCAGAACAACGTGTCTCTGACAGTAGGTAACGGCAAGAACCAGACTTACGCATCGGTAGGTACTACCAATGCCAACGGTATCATGCCCAACAACAGCTATGACCGTTACAACTTCACATTCCGCAACTCTACCAGCTTCCTGAACGACAAGTTGACTCTCGACTTCAACCTCAACTATGTGAAGCAGAGCGACATGAACCTCATGGCTCAGGGTCAGTACTTCAACCCGCTGGTAGCGCTCTACCTCTTCCCACGTGGCGAGAGCTTTGACGCTATCCGTACCTTTGAAGTCTTTGACCAGTCTCGTGGTATCTATGTTCAGAACTGGAACTTCGGTGACGCTCTGTCTATGCAGAACCCCTACTGGATTGCCAATCGCATGAACCGTACTACCAAGAAGCATCGCTATATGATCAACAGCAGCTTGAAGTACCAGATTTTCGACTGGTTGGACGTAGTGGGCCGTATCCGCTTCGACCGTGCCACCAGCAAGTCTGAGGACAAGCGCTATGCTTCTACCATCAACCTCTTCGCTCACTCTGACTATGGTTTCTACGCCTATTCTAACGCTGTAGACCAGAGCGTTTATGGTGACGTGATGTTCAATGTCAACAAGAGCTTTGACAAGTTCTCTATCGGCGCCAACGTCGGTGGTTCGTTCTCTCGCACACAGTATGACAACAATGGTTTCCAGGGTGGTCTGCGTGCTCCTTCCAATATCTTCAGCCCCAACGCCATTGACTACGCCAATGCGACCAACGACAACCGTCCTATCTATGCTTTCAACAAGCATAACATCAACTCGGTATTCGCCAACGTCGAACTGGGATGGCGCAGCATGGTTTACCTGACTCTGACAGGCCGTAACGACTGGGATTCTGCCCTCGCAGGCACCGAGAACGAGTCGTTCTTCTATCCTTCTGTAGGTACTTCTGCCATCATCTCTCAGATGGTGAAGCTCCCCGAATTTATCGACTACCTGAAGGTACGTGGCTCTTGGGCATCTGTAGGTTCGGCTATCAGCCCCAACATCACTTCTCAGTGGCGTTACAACTTCAAGCCCAACACTCAGACCTATGAGACTGTAACTTATAAGTTCCCCAAGACATTCTATCCTGAGCGTACCAACTCATGGGAAGCCGGTATTACCGCACGCTTCTTCAACAACGCTCTGACTCTGGATATGACATTCTATCAGTCTAACACCCGCAAGCAGACCTTCCTCCGTCCTATCACAGTATCTGAGGGTTATGGTAGCGAGTATGTACAGACCGGTAACGTACGCAACCGCGGTCTTGAGCTTTCTATCGGTTACAACCACCAGTTTGGCAAGCTCTCTTGGAGCAGCTCTCTTACCTACAGTATGAACCGCAACAAGATTATCGACCTGCTCGCCGATCCTGAGGAGACCATCAGCACAACCGGTCTTAACGGCGTGGGTGTAATCCTGAAGAAGGGTGGTACCATGGGTGACGTGTACAGCTATACCGACTTTGCTCGTGACAGCGAAGGCAACATCGCTCTCGACGCCAGCGGCAACGTAATCCGCAAGACTCTCTCTAACCCCAAGTATCTGGGTAGCGTATTGCCCAAAGGCAACATCGGTTTCTCTAACGAATTCTCTTGGAAGGGTATCAACCTCGGCTTCCTCCTTACTGCCCGTCTCGGTGGTATCGTAATGAGCCAGACCCAGGCCATCATGGACTACTACGGTGTGTCTAAGGCTTCTGCCGCAGCCCGTGAGAATGGAGGTATCCCAGTCAATACAGGTCTCGTACCTGCTGAAAACTACTATGCTGTAGTAGGTGGTGACAACCCCATCTGGTCTGAATATACCTACAGTGCTACTAACGTACGTCTGCAGGAAGCCCACATCAGTTACGATGTTCCCAAGAAGTGGCTTGCTGGCCTCGACCTCTCTCTCGGTCTTACAGCCAACAACCTCTGGATGATTTACTGCAAGGCTCCTTTCGATCCCGAGTCAACAGCTTCTACCGGTACCTTCTACCAGGCGCTCGACTACTTCATGCAGCCAAGTCTCCGTTCGTTAGGTTTCAATGTTAAACTGAAGTTCTAATTACATTAAATGACTTTCAAAATGAAAACTATTATAAAGACAATAACCTTCGCTGTTGCATCAGTGGCAGTAATGGGCCTCGCAGCTTCATGTACTGATGGCTTCGAAGACGCCAACCGTCCCGGTGGTGCCCTCAACAATGAAGAAATCAACCGCGATAACTATAGCACCGGTTCTTTCATGGTTCAGATGGAGACTGAGGCTTTCCCCGAGCAGGAGAATACCTATCAGATGAACCAAGACCTTATCGGTAACTACCTCGGCCGCTTCATGACTTATGCCAACAACGGTTTTGCTGGTAGCAACTTCGCCAAGATGAATGCTCCTGTAGGATGGGTTCGTTATCCTTTCGCCGACAGTATGAAGAAGACCGTTTCGGCTTTCAATGAGATTGCCCGTCTCTCTACCAAGGAGAGTCTGCCTTACGCATGGGCTCTGATCCTGCGTGCACAGTCATTCCTCCGTCTTACCGATATGTATGGTCCTCTGCCAATCGGCGCTGAGGAAGATCCCAATGCCTACTCTTCTCAGGAGACCATCTACAAGACTCTCGTGGCTGACCTCGACCACGCCCTCGGTGTAATCAACGGTATGATCGCCGCCAACGGTGGTAACCTCGTACAGTTCAAGGACGCCGACCAGGTCTATGGTGGCGACTTCACCAAGTGGGTGAAATTTGCCAACTCTCTCAAACTGCGTATGGCTATCCGCATGCGCTTCGTGGCTCCCGACTATGCCAAGAAGGTAGGTGAGGAGGCTGTTGCAGCTGGTGTCATCACCTCTAACGACGACAACTGCGCTATCAACTACAACCCCAACGGTCAGTGGAAGACTTCTGTAGAGTGGGGCGACAGCCGCGCATGTGCCGATATCGAGAGCTATATGAACGGTTATGGTGACCCACGTATCAGCAAGTACTTCAGCGCTACAACTACCGAGGGCGACCGCGCCATCATCGGTTGTCGTGCCGGTGCCAACATTGGTAACAAGTCTGTTGCCGGTGGTCTCTATTCTGCAGCCAACATCGAGAAGGACTCTCGTGGCGTATGGCTCACAGCGGCTGAAATGACATTCTGCCGTGCAGAAGGTGCTCTGGCCAACTGGTCTGGTATGGGTGGCGACGTCGAGTCTCTCTACAAGCAGGCCATCAAGCTCTCTTTCGAGCAGTGGGGTGCCAAGAACGTAGATGCTTACCTCGAAGACGATGCAAGTACTCCTGCCGACTATAAGGACGCTACCGATGGTTACGGTGGTTCACATGGCAAGATGTCTACCATCACTATCAAGTGGGACAACAGCGCTTCTGCAGCTGAGAAACTTGAGCGCCTTATCGTCCAGAAGTGGATTGCCCTCTTCCCCGACGGTCAGGAGGGATGGTGCGAGATACGTCGTACAGGCTATCCTAAGGTATTCCCTGTAGCCCAGACTACTTCTTACAGCATCGAGGTGCCCAACCGTATTCCTTTCGACTACACTGAGCCTACCAACAACCCTGTAAACTATCAGAAGGCTGTACAGCTCCTCGGTGGTGCCGATGACTATGCTACCAAGATGTGGTGGCAGAAGTAATCACTATAATATCAACTAATAAATTGACAAAAGCAATGAAAAATATATTCAAAATGCTGCTCGTGTCGGTAGTTGCCTTTATGTTTGCTGCCTGTGACACAGATGTCGAGACAAAGAATCCCGTCAATCTCACCGATCCTGCGCGCACTCCAGAGTACTATGAGGCTCTGAGAGCATACAAGAAGAGCGACCACCCCGTAGCCTTCGGATGGTTTGGTAACTGGGTAGGTGCCGGTGCTTCTCTCGAGAATTCACTCCGCGGTCTCCCCGATAGTGTTGACTTCGTTTCAATATGGGGTAACTGGCGTAACCTCTCACCCGAGCGCAAGGCCGACCTCGAATATGCACAGACTGTAAAGGGTACACGTGCTCTCGTATGTTTTATCGTACAGAACGTGGGCGACCAGCTCACTCCCGAGGGCGAGGATGCCACTACATTCTGGGGTGAAGGCGACGAGGCTATTGTGAAGTATGCCAATGCCATCTGTGATACCATCGACAAGTATGGCTACGATGGTTTCGACTATGACTATGAGCCTCACTACGGTCACCGTGGTAACATCTCTGGTGTTCCCGCTGCCGAAAAAGTATTCGTAGAGACTCTCAGCCGCCGTCTTGGTCCGAAGTCAGGTACCAACAAGATGCTCGTCATCGACGGTGAGCCCCAGAGCATCAACGCTGAGCTCGGTCCTCTCTTCAACTACTTCATCGTTCAGGCTTACCAATGTGGTGGCGATTTTGACCTTGACAACCGTCTGGGTGAAACTATAGAGCATTATGATGGTATACTTGAGCCCGAAGCTGTAGCCAAAAAGTATATCGTTACCGAGAACTTCGAGAACTACGCCCTCGCAGGTGGTGTTAATTTCACCGACCGCAACGGCAACTCTATGATGAGTCTTGAGGGTATGGCCCGCTGGCAGCCCATCATCAATGGCAAGAAAGTCCAGAAGGGTGGTATCGGTACCTATCACATGGAGTATGAGTATATGGCAGGCAAGCAGCCTTCTTATCCCGCTCTGCGCAAGGGTATCCAGATTATGAATCCCGCAATCAAGTAGTATTTAATTCATAAAAACTGCAATAATGAAAAAGATATCTAAATTCATATATGGTGGCATCCTTCTCGGCGCCGTAGCCCTCACAGGTTGTGAGAATGCCGAATACGACCAGCTCACCAATCAGGCATATATCCTGCAGACAGCGACTAATGCCAATTCCTCGCAGAAACTTACTGTCGGCAACGAGTATGTCTCTACAGACATCAACGTACGTCTGTCTGAAAAGGCTACCGAGGCAAGCAGCTTCAAGCTCGTCTACGATGCTCAGGCTCTCGAGCAGTTCAACTCCAAGAACGAGACTTCTTATACTGCTCTGCCCGAAGGTTCTTTCTCACTCTCTGCCAATGAGGTGACCATTGAACCCGGTACTTCTGTATCTAACCCCGCTACACTGACCATCAATCCTTACAACGATGAGCTCAAGAATAGCGGTAAGAAGTATGCGCTCGCCTTCCGTCTTGAGAAGGTTAGCGGCAACGCCAATGTCCTCAAGTCTGGTAGCGTTATGGTATTCGTTCTCGACCAGGTTGTTATCCAGCCTGTTGTCCAGTTCAACGTAAATTCCTACATTGGCCAGGACCTCAAGGAGACTTATACCACTACTGAGTGGACTATGGAGATGAATATCAAGAAGGATATTCTCGGTACACAAATCGGTCAATACAACAACCAGGCCATCTACAGCACCGATCCCGATGAGGTTTACGTTCGCTTCGGTGACGCTCCTATCGAGGGTAACCGTCTGCAGATCAAGACCCAGGGTACACAGATGAACAGCCAGATGCTCTTCAACGCCAACACATGGTATCACATCGCATACGTATGCACCGGTGCCAAGTTGTATCTCTATGTCAACGGTCAGCTCGACAACTCTATGGACATGCCAGGCAAGGAGACCCGCGTTTCTTCTGTATCTATCAGCTCTAACTCTTCCTACAACAGAGGTAACTCTTTCTACAGCGAGGTTCGTCTGTGGAAGAAGGCACGCTCACAGAAGGAGATTCAGAACAATATGTACTCTTGTGACCCCGCCACTCCGGGCTTCATCTTCTACTACAAGTTCAACGAGGGTCAGGGTAACCAGTTCAAGGACTGGTCTGGCAACGGCAACGATGCTACAACCAAGGACAACTCAACTCCTGTATGGATTCAGGATGTACGTATTGATGGTAAATAATAAACTGTAAAAACGTAAGAAGATTATGAAATCAATGATAATTAAATCAGCCGTTGCGCTGATAGCCGCATTGCCCCTCTTTACGGCATGTCAGGGTGAGCCCGAGGTGGGCTCGCTCCTTCACCCCGAGGAGCAGACAAGCAATGATCCCAAGGTATATATCAATGAGGTATCTGCACCTGCCAATGCAACACAGGCAACTGTAGTTCAGACTCCTGCAGGATTTGTTGTACCCGAGGATACATACGAGTTCTATGTACGTATTACTACTCCTGTAGAGAATGACGTAGTCGTTACTGTGGCTGAGGATATAGAGGCTGCCGCTGCTGGCGCCGCTGCTTATGGTGCTGACAAGAACAGTGCTCTTGCTCCTGGCTGTATGGCTATTGAGAACAATACTGTTACCATCCCTGCTGGCAAGAATGTATCTGCTGAGCCTGTCAAGTTCAAAGTAACTGACAGCGAAGCCATCAGAAACGTTTCTGGCAAAGCTATTGCAGCCATCAAGATTACTGACGTCAAGTCTGCTTCTAAGGTTGCTGTGGGTAAGGACCACAATGCTTATTATACATTGTTGGACAAGAAGGTAACCAACTTCAAGGGCTTCAGCGACGATCTGTTGACCAAGACCAAGCTTACTGCAGCTGATCTGACCTACACCTTCCAGGAAGAAGACTATACTGAAAAGCTCATGGATACATACACCAGCACATGGGCAGATATGTATGCTGGTCCAGAGCCAATTTACTGTGAGTTCAAAACTCCCCAGCCTCTGATTGGTGTTGCTTACCAGTATGGTTATGACGCACCTTACGGTCCTTATACCCTTGAAATCTTTACCAGTAACGATGGTCAGAACTGGACATCTCAGACTGGTGGAGCTTTGGAAACTGGTTATACAGATGGTGTTGTTTGCATCAACTTCTACTCAGCAATTACATGTAAGTATGTGAAGTTCATTCCTTACACTTGCTACTATGGTTACTTCTTTGGCGAAGAGTACAACCAGACATGTGTAGGAGAACTCTATATGTTCAAATAATTTGTTGTTTCATAATATAGCGTTGGTTTAAAAACAACAATCCGGGGGCCGCGACTATGTGAATAGTTGCGGCCTTCATTTTTTTTGTCCTGTTCATAGCGATGCCAGCAGCTCTCCTTGTCTTTACCGCCGTCACAGCCATCCTTGCCATGATGCCATATTGCCTTCCTGTTGTCATGATTATGGCAGTAAAAGCCAATTATTTTCAACAATGCTGCCATAATCAACCCATCGCACTGACAAATTGTCACTTCTTTTCCGTTGGTATGTAACTTGCAAAACTCTAAGTGAAAGCCGCAAGGTTGAAGGCAATCGCAAGGTTGACGAGACCAGCAACGGCAAACAAAAGAAGAATCTAAAATACAATTAGGAGGTAATAATTATGTTGTTAGTTCGTAGAAACAATGATTTTGATTGGTTGAACAATTGGTTTGATGACAATTTCTTCAATACACCCGTAATGGCACAGACCACAACCACAGCTCCGGCTGTCAACGTTAAGGAAGACAACAAGCAGTATGTTATGGAAGTCGCTGTTCCAGGCCTGAAGAAGGAGCAAGTCAACATGAGTATCGACAAAGACGGCTATCTTACCCTCTCTATCGAGAACAAGAATGAGCAGAAGGACGAGAACAAGAAGGAACACTATCTGCGCCGCGAGTTCTCTTACACCAGCTATCGTCAGAGTTATGCTCTTCCAGACAACGTAAATGCCGATAAGATTGAGGCCAACGTAGCCGACGGTGTGCTCAAGGTAGTTCTGCCAAAGGTCGAGAAGAAAGAGGAAAAGGAAGACGTTAAGCATATAGAAGTCAAATAAGCATTAGGTGAATAGTAAAGTATGGGGCAGGCTGCTCTCAGTAATGAGAAACAGTCTGCCCTTTTTTTGTGTCTATCCCAAAGCCCCTCCCCAAAGCAGTCGCACCTCCCCAGACCTCCTCAAGGGGATGGATCTTATTCCTGCTGTGTTTGAGGCGGTTGGCTCGAGCTTCTTTCCCTTGGGTAAGGTAGGGATGGAGCTTCTCACTAAGGCCATGTATGGTTGGTTCATAGTGGATGGAGTGCATCTCGACAACGCTGTAGGAGTTGCGCTTAGCCGTAGGCGTAACTCGCAGATGGTTTGTGCAAGCAGTAGCAACTCTGTAGGATTTGCGATTTCCCAGCCCAGGGTTGAGGTGCGTAGCGGCTCTACCCTGGATAAAATTTGAAAAAGAGGATTGCAACTCTGTAAATGTTGCGCTTAGCCGAAGGCGTTATCCGCACCAACTAAATGCCAGTGTAACCACAGCAGATAACTCACACCACGACAGCCACCGCCACGGCTTTTTGTGTTTTCATTCATCCAACGATAACCAGCCCCTCAATCCTTTTTTTTACGCCCACCTTCACACTTTTTGCCCTAAAAGCGTGGAGGTCTAATGAAATTTTATTAATTTTGCAGAAAATCATTATTATCATGAAATTATCAAGAATATTCCTACTATTTGCCGTGGCGTCGTGCAGCCTGACGATGACCGCCCAAAAAACCTTGCCCCAGTTGGGCAAAGCGCCCATCGACCAGATTGTCAAAGCGATGACCCTTGAAGAGAAAGCCCATCTGCTGGTGGGAGTCAAGTCGGCTGAAGGCATGGATATCATCGCCAACGGAGCCGGCACCACCTACGCCATACCCCGCCTGGGCATAACCCACACCATCATGATGGATGGCGCCACGGGTGTGCGCATGGACACGCTGGTGAGAGGCGACGGCAAAGCCTACTATTCTACCGGCTTCCCAGTGGCTACGCTGCTGGCTGCCACATGGAACACCGACCTGGTAAAGCGCGTGGGTGCCACAATGGGCGACGAACTGCTTGCCTACGGTGGCGACATCCTGTTGGCTCCGAGTCTCAATGTACATCGCAACCCGCTCAATGGCCGCAACTTCGAGTACTATTCTGAAGACCCGTTGCTGTCTGGCTATATGGCAGCGGCAGCCACCAAGGGTCTGCAGTCTGTGGGCGTGGGCGCCACCATCAAGCACTTTGCCGCCAACTCGCAGCAGACGATGCGCATGTTCAACGACGCCCGTGTGTCGCAGCGCGCCCTCCGCGAAATCTACCTTCGCGGCTTCGAGATAGCCATCCGCGAGGCCAAGCCTTGGGCTGTGATGTCGTCATACAACCGTATCAATGGCCTGCACACCCAGTACAGCCACAAGTTGCTCACCGACCTGCTGCGCAAGGAATGGCGCTTCAACGGCATTGTGATGACCGACTGGGTGGAGGCACGCGACACCCGCGCACAGGTACATGCCGGCAACGACCTGCTCATGGGCGGTACTCCGCAGCAGGTGCAGGATATCCTGGACTGCGTGAAGAAAGGTACGCTGACGATGGCTGAAATCAACAACAATGTGCGGCGTGTGCTGCGATACATCATGCGCACACCCCACTACCGTGGCGTCGAAGCCACCTTCGCTCCCGACCTCAAGGCCCACGCCGTGCTGGCACGCGAGGCTGCCACCGAGGGCGTGGTGCTGCTCAAGAACAGCGAGCCTGCCCTCATCACTGGTGATGCTGCCAAGCAGGCGGTGACCAAGGCGCGCCCTCTGCCCCTCGTGGAAGACGACCAGGTGGCGCTCTTCGGACTTGGCGCGTATAAGTTTTATGCCAACGGACGCGGCGCCGCTGATGTCTACAAGCCCTACACCGTGACCCTCGTCGAGGGACTGCACAACAGCAAGGTAAACCTCAACTCTACGCTCGATACCTATTACACCCACTATATGGACAACCAGTATCTGCTGCTCGACGAGCAGAATACGCCCACCTTCCGCAACTGGTTCTTCGGTATGCGTGAGCCCGAGGAGCCTGCCATCAACAGCGCCTTCATCGGCTATCGTGCCAAGGACTGCACCAAGGCCATCATCACCATCGCCCGCAACTCGGGCGAGGCCGAAGACCGCGACTACAAGGAGGGCGACTATCTGCTCACCAAGGCTGAGCTGACGCTGATAGACCAGGTTAGCAAGGCTTTCCATGCGCAGAAGAAGCCTGTGATTGTAGTGCTCAACGTGGGTGGCGTCATCGATGTGGCGTCATGGCGCGACAAGGTCGATGCCATCGTCATGGCTTGGCAGCCTGGCGAAGAGGGCGGCAATGCTGTGGCCGATGTGCTCACGGGCAAGGTATGTCCTTCGGGCAGACTGCCGATGACATTTGCGCTCGATTATTTCGACTACCCATCTGCCAAGAACTTCCCCCTGCACTACAAGTTCAACTGGGACGAACTGCTGCGCCCCGACTCGGTGGTGCTCGCCAAGAAAGACCTGGGCTACACCAACTACGAGGAAGACATCTATGTGGGCTACCGCTATTTCAATACGCAGAAGAAGGCCGTGGCTTATCCCTTCGGCTACGGTCTGTCATACACCTCTTTCAAATATGACAAGCCACAGGTGCACCTTGTCAAGGGCCGCTATATCGTCAGCGTGCCGGTGACCAATGTGGGCAGCGTAGATGGCAAAGAGGTGGTACAGCTCTACGTCAACGCTCCCAAGGGCGCGATGGAGAAACCCAGTCGCGAGCTGAAAGCCTTTGCCAAGACCCGACTGCTCAAAGCCGGAGAGACAGAGGTCGTGGAAATGTCAATCCCCCTGGCTGACCTCGCCTCATTCAACGAAAAGCGTATGGCATGGGTAACCGATGCCGGCAAATACACCCTGGAGATAGGTGCGTCGGTAGAGGATATCCGCACCAGCGCAACCATCACCATCAAGAAGCCCATCATCAAGTCCGCACCCACGAAGATATAAACTCACGGGAAAGGGAGAAATACCGAAGGCGCAGATGCCAATGGTATTATAATGAATATGAATCGTGCTGTCATACTGGTAATGACAGGCATGTTGGATATTACGAAAAATTAGATAAGGAGCACAGGTTTAGACTTGTGCTCCATTTGCTTGATGACATACGAACAATGCGGCCATTACCGACTGCTGTTTATAGGTCATTTGTGTTAATAGCAATACTGTTGCCAAAATTCTTGCGTTTATGAAAAAGAAACTGCCTATTATACTCCTCAATTTCTCTGATGTATACGATTACGAGTCGTTTGCCTCAAGTCAGGAGATTGTCCACGTTGACTGTCGTGAACTTAATGGCGTAGACTGCTATTGTGATGAGGATGGAAGGAAAGAGCTGCGCCAGCTGCTTGCTCCGTATCCTGCAAAGGCGCTTCACTTTATTGATTCGGGCGACTATCATTATCTTACTGAATATTGGGTTTCCAAACTACAAGAGCCGTTCTCTCTGATTGTGCTTGACCACCATCCAGACATGCAGCAGCCACAATGGAAGGGTGTTGTTTCATGTGGCGGTTGGGTTACGGATGTATTGGAGAAGAATACTTTTGTAAGGAATATCATTATCGTTGGTGCTTCTGACGAATTGATATCCCAGGTGCCAGCGCATCTAAGGAAGAAAGTGATGTTCTACAGCCAAGCAGAAATCGACCATCATCAAGCATGGCCCTCAAAGGCAGGCAAGTTGATACATGAGCCTGTCTACATTTCCATAGACAAGGACGTGCTTAGAAAGCAAGATGCCATTACCGATTGGAGTAATGGAGACATGACTCTCAGGCAACTGCAAGCCGTGCTGCGCATTATATATGCCCACGATTAGGTAATCGGCGTAGACATAACAGGCGAATGTTCTGCCACGCTCGACTATCTTTCTGAGGTAAAGGATGCGTCGGTAAACAACAGAGCCAACGAGGAACTGATGCAAATGATATTAACCGAAAGCTGAAACAGAATAACATTTCTTTCCTTCATATCCACGCTAAACATCCTCATGTTTAGCATCTTGAGCATGCTGCATGGCTCTATATTCAATAGGACTTACGCCATATTTTCGCTTAAAGGCTGTGCAGAAGTGGCTTTGGTAGTCGTAGCCCAGTTTTATGCCGATGTCGTTGATGGCCATATCAGAATCGAGTAGATAAAGTACAGCTAAGCGCATACGATAGTCGAAAAGATATTGGAATTGAATTTCAAGAAGCAAGGCAACTGATAGCGCAGAATTCCATGCGAGGAATCCCGCCCTGATTCTTTATGCCCAAAAGAGTATTATCGGACAGCGATACTAAGCATTAAGGGGGGGCGTCGTGGGATGGTACGCACCCCCGGCAACTCTGTAGGAGTTGCGATTTCCCAACCCTGGGTATTGATACAGAAAAGGATAGCAACGCTGTAGGTGTTGCGCTTAGCCGAAGGCATTATTCTCGACTTGATAGAGTTCTCCTTCACAATTCATACCAATCTCCTGCTGTGTGTAATGTCTACGGCTACATGCTATACTTTACCTTTTCGCGCAGCACTGTGCCCTTACGCCGCTGTCGGTTACACCTCCACTCCCACCGCAGTCCACTCGGCTGGCACGTGATGTATGTTACGTGTGCACGTGTCGTATGATACGAGCTTTCGTACCGTTTGATACGTGGACTCGTGCCTTATGATACGAGCCGGCAATGACCATGGATAGCCTTGCTATCCGTATGGTATGCAATGACTTGAGTCGTCTTGTGGAACTCGTGATGCGTGATGCAAGGCTGCTTGAGGTTGCTACCCTTACTCTCTTGCCGTCCTCCCTGCCGCTTCTTGCCATCCTCGTCATCGCTCCCGATGGTCACGCCATCGCTACACATAGCCACCTGCATAGCCAACAACGGCCCGACGGTGCTGTCCGTCGGGCCGTTGGTTGTGGTCGCTGTCTGCCCTGGCAGCGCGCTATTGTCTTACAAAACCTTTGTCATCGCTCCAGCGATAGAGGCGCAGATTGGTGTAGTTGCCTTTGCCCTTGGTCTTCACCAGACCATTCTCGGAGAGATAGAAGAGGCCGTTGCCGAGGGCTATCATGCCTGTGGCGCCACGCGTACGTTCCCATCCCCATACCTCGCCGCCTGCCGAGGGTTTGCCACTACGCACCAGGGTGAGCAGAGGGGCCTTCTCTCTCGGCTCCACACCCCGCAGCCAACCCTTGTGAGGCTTGACGCGCGTGTCGATGGCATACATCTCATAGCGGGGCCACTGGCTCTTGTAGCCGTGATAGACCGCGGCGAACATGTAGCCCGTCGAGGCGTCGTATTCCAGGTTCTGGATGCCATAATCTGAGTTGCCCGTATAGACAAAGTACTTGGCGCGCGGCTTCGCGGGACCCGACTCGTGGATGTGGGTGGGGTCTATCTTGCGTGCATACCTGCTCCACTGGCGCACATCGTAGCAGAGCAACACCTGATAGTCATTGTCTGTGCGCGTGGTGTCACCATAGACACCGTAGCCCAGGTAGAGATAGTTGCGACCAGACCTCTTGCCCCACTGCGGAGCAAAGGTGAGGCCGTCGATGCCCGATGCGCCGTAGCGATGCGCCACCTGGCGACCGTTGTTGACGACGGTGGCTTCGCAGTCGGCCACCACTTCGGGAATATACACCGTGGTCATCACCTCGTCGGGACTCATGTCGATGCGGTCTATCTTGTCGAGGTCGAAGATGGCCACATAGAAGCCCGTGCGGGCGTCGTTCTTCACGCCCAGGTTGCCCGTGATGCCCGTGCCTATCACGTCGTGCTTGTACTCGAGCGACCCGTAGAGTCTGCCGTCATCGGGGTTGATGCCGATGCAGCCCAGATGGCCCGTGAGTCCGTTGACGCTGGCGATGAGACGGCCCTGGAGATCGTATTTCATCAGTTTGGTGGTAAACGACATGTACACACACTGGCGCTGACGGTCATAGGCAGCGCCCTGAACGTGGAAGTCGCCCTGATACCCCGAGAAGATACGCTTGGGGAAGTCCTGTGCCACGCAGCCCAGGCAGAGCACCAGGAGCAGTAGAGTCAATATAGGTCTGCGCATCATCGGTCGTGGATTTGTTGTAACATGTTGCCGAGCACCTCGATGCTGTCTACGATGAGGTCGGGCTGGCGTTCGGCTGCCTGCGCCACCTCCATCGTGGTCTCGCCCGAGAGGACCAGACAACCCATGGCGCCCGCATTGAACGCCATCGCAATGTCGGTATAGATGCGGTCGCCCACCATGAGTATCTCTTCGGGCTTGAGCCCGCGCTGTTGCTGTATTCCGATGAGCATATTGGGGTCGGGCTTGCCCAGCGTGATGTCGGGCTTGCGTCCGGTGGCGCTCTCCAGGCAGCGGCAGATAGAGCCGCAGTCTACCAGCACGGTCTCCTCGTTGGTGGGGCACACCCGGTCGGGGTTTGTGGCGATGTAGGGCAGCCCCCTGCTTATCCACCATGCCGCCCTGCACAGCCTCTTGTAGGTGAGCGTCATGTCAAAGGCAGCCACCACGATATCCGGCACGTCTTCGGGGGTGTCCTCGCAGGATGTGAAGCCGGCTGCCTCAAATTGGGAAATCATGCTGGGCGTGCCCAAGAGGAAGAGGCGCCGCGCCTCGGGGTAGTGGGCCTTGATATAGTCGATGGTCGCCACGGTGGTGTTGTATATCTCCTCCTCGGTAGCATGTATTCCCATGCGTGCGAGCTTCTTCAGATAGTCCTCTATCGACTTCGACGGGTTGTTGGTCAGAAACGAGTAGCTTATACCCATCCTCTTGAGCTTGTCGAGGAAGTCGATGGTGTAGGGAAAGAGCGTGTCGCCGAGATAGATGGTGCCATCCATGTCGAGCGCCACATGCTTGATTTTTTCCAGTTGCATAGTTTACTGTTTAGTGGTTTCTTCTTCGGCATAGCCGTCGGCCTTGGCGTTCCACATGAGCGTGAAGACAGCCACGCAGAGCACGGCGATACCTATCATACCATAGAATACATAGTCCCAGTTACCCCATGCGTCGACGAGCATACCCACGCCGATGCCGCTCACGATTCCGCTGGCATAGCCAAACATTCCGATGAGTCCGTTGGCGGTGGCTGCGGCGCGGTTGGTGGCCTGGTTAGAGGCGGCGATGCCTATCAGCGCCTGCGGGCCGTAGATGAAGAAACCTGCCATGGCGAGCACTACCACCATCACGGGCATCGATGTGCCGGCGGGCAGCGATACGAAGATGGTCATAAACACAGCCACGCCCACCATGAACCAGAAGCAGGTGCGATGGGCCTTGCCCTTGAACACGTGGTCGGTGAGCCAGCCCGAGACTATCATGCCGATGATGCCGAATATCTCGAAGATGGCTACTGTCCATCCGGCGTTGGCAAGGCTCATGCCGCGAGCCTCCTTGAGGAAGGTGGGACCCCAATCGAGCACAGCGAAGCGCACGATGTAGACCATGAAGTTGGCGATGGCCAATATCCATATCCACTTGTTGCGGAATACCATCTTGCGCAGGAACGCCTTGTACTCGGTGCCTCCCTCCTTGCCCTTCTTGTTGATGGTGTGGAGCTCGGGCAGTCCTACCGACGACGGCGTGTCGCGCAGGAAGACATAGATGCCTATCGCGCCCACGAGGGCAATGGTGGCGGGTATCCAGAAGCACCACTTCCACGCGCCCTGGCCCATCGTTGCCATGATGTAGCCGCAGAGGATGGCCACGATAGAGGCTCCTATCGAGTGGGAGGTGTTCCAGATAGACATCTTGGTAGCCAGCTCATTGGCGGGAATCCAGTGGGTGAGCAGGCGGTTGCACGGGGGGAAGCCCGAGCCTTGGAAGAGGTTGTTCAGCAGCAGGAACAGGCCGAAGATGAATACCATGGTGTTGACAAACTGCGGTCCCGAGCTCTCGCCGGTGATGAGGTAACTCAGGTCGGCGCCAAAGCCGAAGGCGTAGTTGGCTGCGGCACAGAGCAGCAGTCCTATCGCCATGTGGTAGCGGGCGTTGAAGCGGTCGGCGAGATAGCCGTTGAGAAATCTCGACGCGCCATAGACCACCGTCACCAGGGTCATGATGATACCGAAGCTGGTCTTGGAGATGCCATATTCGGCGGTGAGTCCGGGGATGGCAAACGAGAAGTTCTTTCTCACGAAGTAGAAGATGGCATAGCCTATCATGGTGGCGAAGATGGTGCGCCATTGCCAGTATTTGAATGTCTTGGTCATATCTGTCAGTAGTTAATAGGGTTATAGTCTGGGTCTTAGCGGTCTATGGGCCACAGTCCGCGCTCTGAGAAGAGGCGGTCGAGCCACTCTTCATAGCGGTTGAGCCTTACGGCGACATCCATGATGGTGTAGCGGCGGCGTATAAACTGCGACTTGTAGATGATTTCCTTGAGATAGCTGCGGCTGATGTCGATATCTTCGGGCTCGGTGGGGGCGCCCACCATCTGCAGACGGCGCTTGGCCTCTGCCACCGATACCAGCTGCTGCTGCAGCCGCTCGCGCAGTGTGCTCCAGTTGTCGCGGATGTCGGTCAGCTCCTGGCGCAGTTGGTCGCGGCTTACATATTTGGCGCGTATCTCTCCCACGCAGAAGTCTTCCAGACCCGAGCCAGCAAAGGTGTTGCGCGTGTGGGCCTCCTGCTCTTCGAGCGAGGGCCATGCCTCGACACAGGCTTCGATGTCAAGATGCTCGATGTCCATCTCGAGCAGATACTCATAGAGCGAGAGCGACACCAGCACACCCATGCTCACCTGGAAACCATGCGAAGGCATATTGCCGTTGGCCATGGTGAAATTGGCCATATTGAGCATGTGGCTCACTTGGTGTTCGGCACCCGAGGCGGGCCTTGAGGTCTTGGGGTAGGCCTGCATGGCAAATCCGCCGAGCAACAGGCCCTCTATGAGCTGCTCTATGGCGTGCTTGTCGCCACGCCGTGCGCCCTCGGGGTCGGCGAGTGCGCTGTGCAGTCCGTCCTGCACGATGCTCCACGACAGCGGGTCTATCTTCTCGTTGCCTATCACATCGGCCACTATCCAGTCGGCTCCAGCCGGAACCTTGGCGAAGAGGTCGCCGTAGCCCGAGGCGGTCATGGCTTCGGGTGCGCCGGCTATGATGTCGACATCGGCCACCACAGCCTGGGGAGCGGGGCAGGCGAAGGTCTGCTTCTTGCCGTCCTTGGTTATCGATGCGCCCGACGCCACATATCCGTCCATCGAGGCGGCTGTCGCCACTACCATGTAGGGTCGCTGCTGATGGGCCGAACAGAGCTTGGTGGTGTCGTTGATGGTGCCCGAGCCCACGGCTATTGCCACGGCGTCGGTCTGAGCCAGCACGGCATCCAGGCGGTCTATGTATTTCCATTCGGCGTGCATCTCGGGCTCGTCGAAGATATAAGGTTCGCAGGTGGCGATGCCATCGCGGGCGAGGATTTCGGCTACCTTGGCTCCAGCCACGTGCCATGTGGTCTTGTCGGCGACGATGATGGCCTTGCGGCCGGCAAACTGCTGGGCGAAGACATCACCCACGGTGCTTATCACGCCACATCCCAGTTGCAGGGCCTTGGTGGTGGTAGCATTGTCCAATGCCATTGTTACTCTGTTTTCCATATATGTCTTGTTTTAGTCTAATATTGCGTCATTGATGATTGAGATGGGGTTCATTACCCGGTAGGGTGTGCTCATCTCTATCTGCCACTTGCAGGTCTCGCAGTCGGTGACCACCACATCGGGATCTACCTCGCCAATCTGCTTGAAGAGCGGGGCACCGATAGACTGCGACACATCGTAATTCTCCTTCTTGAAGCCGTAGGTACCACCGATGCCACAGCAGCGGCTTTCGAGTTTGACCAGCTCGAGGCCGGGTATCATCTTCAGCAGTTCGATGCTGTAGATGGTCCATCCCAACCGCTCCATGTGGCATGCTGAGTGGTAAGCCACGCGCAGCTTGAAGTCGGGCTTGAAACGCAGTTGGGCGGCGCCCGATTTGAGTTGCTGGTAGATAAACTTGGTGGCGAGGTTGATGCTCTCTGCCACGCTGCTGTTGTCGAGTCTGAGCAGACTCTCGTATTCGTTGCGCATGGTGAAGGTGCACGACGACGAGGTGGTGACGATGCACTCGGCGTCGCGTAGTGCCCGCTCCATGGCGGCTATGTTGTGGCGGCCGTTGGCGCGTGCCTTCTCGCTCATGCCGTTGGCTATGGCTGGCAGACCGCAGCACTGCTCTCCCTTGATGAGTGATACGCCATAGCCCATGGCGTTGAGCACCCGCACGAGGTGCTTGCCCAGTTCGGGGAAGTTGTAGTTGACGTAGCAACCATGGAAGTAAGCCACCTTGCGGTCGAAGCTCTGCTGGCCTTTGGCGGCTTCACGGCGGTACCACGCCTCAAACGTGTGCGAGGCGTAGGCAGGGAAGGTGCGGCCCTGGTGTATGCCCACCATCTTGTGGAGCATCCACTTGGTAAGTCCCATGTTGACCACGTGGTTGGCGAGTCCGAAGGAGTGGGTGGCGAGCGTACCCACGAGGTCGGTATTGGCGAGCATAAACTCTCTGATGCCTATGCCCTGCAGGCTGTACTTGATGCGGGCGCTCTGGATGATGTCGCCCACCTTGACGCCTTGCGGACAGACAATCTCGCAACGCTTGCAGTTGAGGCACATCTTCATGGTCTTCTCGTCAAAGCAGGCCTCGTCTTTCAGACGGTGGCGCTCGCCGTCAGGCCCCGCCCACTTGGGGCCGGGAAACTTGAGCGTGACGCCGCTCACCGGGCAGTACGCGTTGCAGATGGAACATTTCAGACACTTCTCCAGGTCGTTCTCGCTGACCTGGTATAACTGTATATCTTTACTCATAGCTCTTTATTGTTTTATGGTCTCTGCCACGTGCAGGGCAGTGATCATCGACACGCCTTCCTTGTCGGCGAGGCTGATGGAGTTGTGTCCGCTCAGTATGCTGCCGATGGCAAAGAGATTGTCGATGGTCTTGTCGTCTTTGGTGACCCTGAATGTGGCGTCGGTAACCACGCCAAACTCCATGAAGGGCTGCTCGTCGAAGGCATCGTCGAGTGCCCACTGGCTGCGGTCGGCGAGTGCGTCGACACGGAGGTCGAACACGGGCTCGAACACGTGCTCGTAGTCGGCCATGATGCCACCGCTGTAGAACGAGCCTGCCGCCAGCACGAAGTGGTCGGCTTCGAGCGGCTCGGCGTTCAGGTGCTTCGATGTTACGCTTATGAGCCTTGTGCCATCGGCGCTCCACGCCTTGGCAGCCACTATCTCGTCGCCCAGCAGATAGGTTCCGCCGAGGAGTTCAAACCGCTTTTGCAGTGTGGTCTGGATGCTTCTGCCGTAGATGAAGGGGAAGGTGGCTTCACCGTCTTTGTCGTGGCCCACGATGGTGAGCCATGCCGGCATGGCGGTGCCAAACTGGGTGACGCGCGTGTGGTTGGCGTCGTAGCTGCCGTCCATCTCTACGCCGGCAGCCTGGAGCAGTGACTGCGCCCGACGGGCAAGAGAGAGGGTGCGCTCGGCACCCATCTTGGTGTAGGGATGCGTGGCGGCCAACTGGCCCATAGCCTCGGCGGGGTGCGCCACTTCGTTGCCCTCGTTGTCGTAGCCCAGGAGACCGAACGAACCGTCGCTGAAGAACATGCTGCTCTGTCCGCGACTGATGATGGCCACATGCTGCCCACCCTCGGCAAGGCTGATGCCGCAAGTGAGTCCGCTGAGACCTCCACCTATTATAATAGTATCAAATTTCACGTTATTCTGATTGCTTGTCGTTGTTATTTCTCTTTCCTAATACCCAAGATAGACTGGTAGATGTAGCCCATGAGCTGACATTCGCTCAGTGTGGGGCCCCAGGCTACGGCTGCCATACCCTTCCAGCGCTCGTTGAGAAAACGCATCACGTCCTGACGGCTCTGGGCCTTGGTCTTGTGGCAGAGTTCTTCGAGCATGCGCTCGGCACGATAGGCGCAGAGCTGTCCCTGACAGGTGCCCATGCCCAGGCGGGTGCGTCGGCGCAGCTGGGAGAGGCTGGTGACCTGATGGTCGTCTATGAGCTGCTTTACATCGCGGCGCGATACGCCCTCACACTCGCACACCAGCGGCTCTGGAGTCATGGTTCCATGGTGGCGGAACGCCTTGTCGCTGCGCATTTCGGGGTTGGGCAGCGGCGTGATGGCAGTCTCGCACTCACGCTGTATGTTGAGCTTCTCGCACACCTTGTCGGTAGCCATCTCGGCCATGAGTCGGTAGGTCATGAGCTTGCCGCCGGTGATGGTGATGAAGCCCGCCAGTCCGTCTCGCACCTCGTGGTCCAGACACACGATGCCTCGGCTTATGCTGCGACCCGTGGCGTCGTGGTCGCTTGCCACGAGTGGCCTCACTCCGGCATAGGCTCGCAAAATTCGCGTTGACGCCAGCGAGGGCGCCAGTTTGCATCCCTCCTTGAGCAGCACGTCGACCTCTTCGGGGGTTACCCTCATGTTCTCGACTTCCTCCATAGGCACGCGCTCGGAGGTGGTGCCTATCACGGTGATGACGTCGCCCGGCACGAGTATGTCGGCGTTGGCAGGCTTGCGGCAGCGGTTGATGACCATATTGTTGACGCGGTGGCCGAAGACCAGCAGCGAGCCCTTGGCGGGAAACATGTTGACCGTCACCCCAGCCATGCGCGCTATCTCCATGCCCCAGATGCCGGCGGCATTGATGGTGATGGTGGCGTGGGCCTCCATGCGCTCACCGGTTATGGTGTTGCGCAGGTTTACTCCTTCGACCCTTCCGTTGCGTATGATGAGGCTTGAGGCTTCGTGATAGGTAAGCATGTCGGCACCATGACGACGGGCGTCGAGCACATTGCTCATCGTGAGCAGGAAGGGGTCGATGCTGCCGTCGGGCACCACCACAGCGCCTATCAGGTCGGGGTTGACAGAGGGCTCGCGCTTGAGCGCCAGCTTGGGGTCGATAATCTCGGCGCGGATGCCGGCACGCAGACAGCTGTCGACGAAGAGCTGCTGGTAAGCCAGGTCGTCTTCGGGCAGCGTGATGAAGAGTCCGTCGTGCTCTTCCACGCAGTGGGGCGCAATGCGTCGCAGTATCTTGTTCTCCACGATACACTCGGTAGCGCTCTCCTGGTCGGTGACGGCATAGCGGGCACCACTGTGCAGCAGACCGTGGTTGCGGCCGGTGGCGCCGTGGGTGAAGTCGTGGCGCTCGACGAGCAGTACGCGCAGGCCACGCATGCTACAGTCGCGGGCAGTGCCTGCGCCTGTGATGCCTCCACCAATGATAATCACATCGTAATGGTCTTTAAGTTTCATATCTTTCATTGTGGTAAGTTATATGCCCCCGGTCGCAGCCTGGGAGAACGGCGTGAGGGCGGGCGTCGCGGTTAACTTGACGGGATTGACATTAGTCAATCGCAAATGTAATAATTATTTCCTTCCTTTGCGTGAAAAACCCGCCTTTTCTTGTTTTTGTGTCATTATTCTATGTGATTTACCAGCATTTAGGGTTGATAGTCAGCCCCGCAGTCAGCCTATAGCGGGCCATAGGGTAGGGCGCCGGGAGCGGTGATGCCCCTCGCCTCGCAGGTGATGCCCCTCGTCTCGCAGGGAATGATCCTCGCCTCGCAGGTGATGCCCCTCGCCTCGCAGGGAATGACCACCATCTCGCAGGTGAAGTCCCTCGCCTCGCAGGGAATGACCACCATCCAGCCAGAGATGCTCGGAAAATGCAGTTTGTGGCGTGAAATGACGGTTGCAGGCTCTGCAATAGTTATGGCAAGGCTTGCAACCGATAAATCAAACCCTGAAACCAATTTGTTGATGCACTCCGCGGTATTGGCGATAGCGATGGTGATGGCGGGGGAGCACTGCAGGCAAACAAAAAAGCCTCAGAGATATCACATCTCGGAGGCTTGCAAATATCATAGTCCAATTAGCATCTGCAGACATCTCATCGCTGACACGTAATACAGACTTGGACCGTTGTTAACTATGTTATACACTTTAAACTTTGGTCTGGACGGACCTGACAAACTCGCTCGTCCTGCCGGTTTCCGTCCTCTTAGTCGCCTCAAAGATACTGCTTTTGTTCTGAAACAACAAGAAAATCGCCAGAAATCTTTACAAAATCTGAAATAATCATGGGCAAGTCGCTTTTATTCGCTAATTTTGCCTATATTTGCAGCCTAAACAAACATCAAGATGAAAAAGACAGTTTTATCTCTGCTGGCCCTCTGCTGCAGCTGTACCATGTGGGCCGAAGACTCGATGCTCACCTTCCGCCTCAACGACGGTGTGAACAGTGAGGTGAGCTACAAGATAGGCACAGACATAAACCGCATCGTCTTCAAGGGCAACACCGTGGTGCTGCAGAAGGGCGAAAAAGTGGTGAAGAGCTATGCCGAGTCGCTGGTGAGCTCCTTCTCCTTTGGCAATACGGCCAACGGTATCTCCATGCCCGAGCTGGGCACCGACAATGCCGCCTCTACCGCCGTGTATGCCATCGACGGCAAGCGGTTGGGCTCGCTGCAAACGATAAAGACATTGCCCAAGGGAGTGTATATCATCCGCAAAGGCAATGTCTCGTATAAAATTGTAAAAACTGATTGATTATCCCATGTAGGGGGCTATCTGGTTGGTCAAGTCGACAAACTCGGAGATAGCAAGCTGTTCGGGGCGTCGGGTCATGATAGGCTGGGTGAAGAACTCGTCTGCTGGCTTCTGCGCCCCGAACATCTGTTTGATGCTCACGCGAAGCATCTTGCGGCGCTGGTTGAACACCGTCTTGACCAGACGCTTGAAGAGACGCTCGTCGCAGCCCAGTGAGGTCACGTCGTTGCGCGTCATTCTTATCACCGCACTCTTCACCTTTGGCGGTGGGTTGAACACGTCTTCATCTACAGTGAAGAGATATTCCACATTGTACCATGCCTGTATGAGTACCGACAATATGCCGTAGGTCTTGTTGCCGGGCTGTGCCGCCATGCGCAGCGCCACCTCGCGCTGTATCATGCCGGTGCAGCAGGGAATGAGCTCCTTGTTGTCGAGCATCTTGAAGAATATCTGTGAGGATATGTCGTAGGGGTAGTTGCCCGTGAGCACAAAGGGCTGGCCGTCGAAGATGGTGGTGAGGTCCATGCGCAGGAAGTCGTCGCCGATAATGTTGTCCTGGAGCTTGGGGAAACGGTCGTGGAGGTAAACCACCGACTCGCGGTCAATCTCGATGGCCTTGACGGGGCGTGGCTTCTCTACCAGATACTGGGTGAGCACGCCCATGCCGGGTCCTATCTCGAGCACGGGCAGGTCGGGACACGCATCTACCGTGTCGGCTATACGCCGGGCTATGCCCAGGTCTGTCAGGAAGTGCTGGCCTAAGTTCTTCTTGGGTTTTACTTGCTTCATCTTTTAGAGTAAGGTGAGTGAATAGATATAGATGACAGATGCGGGGATGGCCATAAGCGACGAGTCAAAACGGTCGAGCATGCCACCATGGCCCGGCAGGATGCTGCCGCTGTCCTTGATGCCCAGGGTGCGCTTGAAGAGACTCTCGACGAGGTCGCCCCAGGTGCCGAAGAATACCACTACCAGTCCGAGGCCCATCCACTCGATGACAGAGAGGCCGGAGAGACACTCGTGGCTGTTCTCCCACCATCCGAGCAGGGCTGCTACGACGAGCACCAACAGTCCGCCGCCGATGGAGCCTTCCCACGACTTGCCGGGGCTGATGCGGGGGAAGAGCTTGTGGCGTCCCAAGAGTGAGCCGCTGAGGTAGGCGCCGGTGTCGTTGACCCACAGGAAGATGTAGACCGACAGGGGCAGCAGGAAGTAGAAGGAGATGGTGCCGTCGGGCTGCTGGCGGAAGGCCAGCACATTGATGCACGCCAGGGGCAGGGCGATATACATCTGGCCGAGCATGGTGTAGGCCCAGTCGTTGACGGCATTGGCGTTGCGGGTGTAGAGCTCGCTGATAAAGAGATAGACCACCGTGAGCAGATAGGGCACAAAGACGGCATTGGTCTGGATGATGCCGCTGTTGATGCCGGCGATGGCGACAAAGAGATAGACGCCTGCCACGGTAGAGATGAACCGGTTGATGCAGACATTCTCAATGTTGTTGACCAAACCTGTATATTCCCACAGGGCAAGGCCTGTGATGAGGGCGAAGAGCCCTATCATGGCGGTGGGGTCCAGAAGTCCGGCGACCATGATGGCAACAAACAGGGCGCCAGTGATGGCGCGGACGATAAAATTCTTCATTTTTGGACTCATAGTCTTACTCCTCCTCTTTATCTTGATTTTCTTTGTTGTCGCGGTTGGCTTCGGCTTCAGCCTTGGCACGCTCGTGCTCGGCCTGGGCCTGCTTCACCGCCTCGGGCATGTCTTCGAGCTTGGGGGCATTGGCCTCGTTGGCCTCGATGATTTCTTCGGAACGGCTCACCCATGGGCGCTTGCCGAAGATTTTCTCTACATCTTCGGCGAAGATTACCTCCTTCTGGAAGAGCAGCTCTGCCAGCTGGCGGTGACCCTCGGCGTGCTCGTTGAGCAGTTTTTTGGCGCGCTCGTACTGGGTGTTAATCATCTTGAGCACTTCCTCGTCCATCAGCTTGGCTGTGGTCTCAGAGTAGGGGCGCTGGAACTGGTACTCCTGGTTGTTGTAATAACAGATATTGGGCAATGCTTCGCTCATACCGGCATAAGCCACCATGCCATAGGCACTCTTGGTGGCGCGCTCCAGGTCGTTCATGGCGCCAGTGGAGATAGAACCGCGGAAGAGCTCTTCTGCGGCGCGGCCTCCGAGCAGGGCGCACATCTCGTCGAGCATCTCCTCCTTGGTGGTGATGACGCGCTCTTCGGGCAGATACCATGCGGCACCCAGGGCCTGGCCTCGGGGCACGATGGTGACCTTGAGCAGAGGGTCGGCGTACTGGCAGAACCACGAGATGGTGGCGTGGCCGGCCTCGTGGATGGCTATGGCGCGCTTCTCGTCGGCGGTCATCACCTTGGTCTTCTTCTCCAGACCGCCGATGATGCGGTCTACGGCGTTGAGGAAGTCCTGCTTGCCCACATGGGTGCTGTTGTGACGGGCGGCGATGAGGGCAGCCTCGTTGCAGACATTGGCGATGTCGGCGCCGGAAAATCCGGGGGTATGGCGGGCAAGGAAGTCTACGTCTACGGTATCGTCCTTCTTCAGCGGGCGCAAGTGGACATTGAAGATGGCCTTTCGCTCAGCCAGGTCGGGCAGGTCTACGTGTATCTGACGGTCGAAACGGCCTGCACGGAGCAGTGCCTTGTCAAGCATGTCTACTCGGTTGGTGGCAGCGAGCACGATGACACCCGAGTTGGTGCCGAAGCCGTCCATCTCGGTGAGCAGGGCGTTGAGGGTGTTCTCTCGCTCGTCGTTGCCGCCGGTGGCGGGGCTCTTGCTGCGGGCTCGTCCTACGGCGTCGATCTCGTCGATGAAGATGATGCAGGGTGCCTTCTCCTTGGCCTGACGGAATACGTCGCGCACGCGGCTGGCTCCCACGCCGACAAACATCTCGACAAAGTCGGAACCGCTCATCGAGAAGAAGGGCACGTCGGCCTCGCCTGCCACGGCTTTGGCCAGCAGCGTCTTACCGGTTCCGGGAGGACCGATAAGCAGCGCTCCCTTGGGGATTTTACCTCCGAGCTCGGTAAACTTCTCTGGGTTTTTCAGAAACTCCACTATCTCGGCCACCTCTTGCTTGGCGCCTTCCTGACCAGCCACATCCTTGAATGTGACGCCCATCTCGCCGGCTTTCTCGTAGAGCTTGGCTTTGCTCTTGCCGACATTGAATACGCCGCCGCCGGCTCCGCCGCTGTTCATGCGGTTCATGAAGAAGAACCATACGAAGATGAGCAGCAGGAAGGGACCGAAGTTGTAGAGCAGGTTGAGCAGGGTGTTCTCATTGGGTCTCTCGTAGTCATAGTCCTTGAGCTTGCCGCTCTTCTGGGCTGTCAAGAGGAAGTCTTCTATCTTGTCTACCGAACCATAGTTGACTTTGACGTATGGGTCTTTGCCCAGTTTCTCTGCCGGCTGGTTGAAGACGGCTTTGAGGGCTTGGGGCTTGACATACATCTTGAGTTCGTGCTCCTGGTTGTTGATGATAATCCTGCTGGCGTAACCCTTGCTTACGTATTCTTTGAACTTGGTGTATGTAGCCTCCTGGCTTACGCCCTGTACGCCCAACAGGTTGCCTCCGCCGCTAAAGGCGATGACGGCGATAAAGATAAGCACCGATATGTAGAGCCAGTTCATGTTGAACTTGGGCATCTTGGGTTGCTGGTCGTTGGGTCGCTTATCTTTGGGATTGAAATTGTTCATGATAGCTATATATTATATATATAATAAGGTGTATATATCAGTCAAGGTCGGGGATGCGGGTAAGATGTGCATCTTCCCAGAGGTGCTCAAGGTCGTAGAACTCGCGTACCTCGGGCAGGAAGATATGTACCAAGGCATCGACAAAGTCGATAGCCACCCACTGGTCGGTCTCAAGACCCACCACGCCTACGGGCTTCTCGCCCATGCGCTCGCGCACCATGTCGCCCACCGACTCGGCTATAGCCTCTACCTGTGCGGGTGAATTGCCCTGACAGATGATGAAGTATTGAGCGATGGCGCCGTCGATGCCGCTGAGGTCGGCTATCACGATGTTTTTACCTTTCTTTTCCTGTATACCTTCAGTAATGGTCTCAACCAATTTGTTTGTTGTTGTCATTCAGTTGTCTTCTAATTTGATTTATACTGCAAAGTTAACCCTAATTCTCCGAATAATGGTATAAAGTACTGCTAAAATGAAATTTTTTATGAAAAAAAACGCAAAAAGTTTTGGGGTATGAAAAAAAAGCACTACCTTTGCAATCGCAAATGAGCAAGAGGCAATTGCTCGAAACAAATTGGGATATGGTGTAATGGTAACACTGCAGATTCTGGTCCTGCCTTTCCTGGTTCGAGTCCGGGTATCCCAACAGAGAAGTCAAGTCGAAAGACTTGACTTTTTCTTTTATCTCCATTTTCTTATCTTTGGTCAGCATGCGCGCATCGGTGGCGTGGTCTGGCGAGCCAGAAGTTCAGAAGCGAGATAGGGGGGCACGGGGCGTAGTGGCGGGTACCGTGGGCGTACCAGTCCAGGCCGTGAGTGCGGTCCAGCTCCTTTCCTATGTACTTGTAGGGCTGCAGGCCGGTGTTGCGGCTGTCGCCCATGAGCGCGCCAGGGGTAGTAGTGGTTCACCTCCTCCACGTTTCCGTGGGCGTCGGCCACTACGCGGTTGTTGCCTAAGTAGTCCCTGATGTAATAGTGGTATGTGGGGACGGAGTCCCTGAAGGACACATATCCCCCGTCGAAGAGCAGGCGGCTGATCACGCCGTCCTCATAGACCCTGTTGCCGGCATACTCGCGCCACGTGTGCACCAGCAGGCTGCTGTCGCAGGCTATGCCGAACTCACCGTCGGGCACGGCCGGGGTGTAGGGCGCATGTTGTATTCCATGAAGTATAGTTACCTGGGGGACATTACCTCTTTTTGCAAAGAGAATATTGGTGTCTGATTAAAAATGGAGTCGTTTGTGATATATATACTATAGTTAAATGGGTTGGAATACAAATACAAATAAGTATAGTGTTGTTTCTTATTTTTGGGAACCAGTTTGTATCTGTATTTGCCTTTCGGGAAAGATGCATCCCCTTTTCCATCTATATAAAGAGAATCTGGTGGAATGTGATGCCACTTAAAAAATATAGGCTCTTCATCCTGGCATGATTCCTTCCAATACTTTCCAATAAAAATATTGGAAAGTATAAATGTCGGGAAACATCCATTTCCCACATAATATGTTGTTTTTTTTGTCTGCCATTTGGCATTCTTTCTATTACGACATCCATGCCTTTTGTCCATATAACATTGGTTATTTCGCATTTCCTATTCTCTATAGTCTGCAAATTACTTAGTGCCGGCGTGCAAAGCAACCAACAAATTACTATTGCAAAACATTTACTCTGGGTGTTCATCTTCTTTCCTTTCTTCCTTTCCTAATTCTCGACGTAAAATATTCTCATTTTTAATGCCATTCCCAGTTATTAATGTTTCATTTGAATTTCCTGTTATATAAATATTGAACTCGGATATAACCTCTTTATTATTCACTAAAAAATCTTCTCGTGTAGTCACTCCTCCCTTATGTAACCAGTCCAGGCCGTGGGTGCGGTCGAGCTCTTTGCCGATGTATTTGTAGGGTTGGGTGGCGTGGCTGCTCTCTCTGCTTCCGGCAATGGCGAAAGCAGGGAGGCTCAGAGAGGTCATGAGCCCCAACAGCATTATGACAATCTGGTGGCGCATGGACTGGGGTTAAGATGTTTACATTGCAAATATAATAATAATGTACACACGCGCAAAGGAAATCGGCAGGAAAGTGATGGCTGGGGGAGAAAATCGTATGATGCAGCCTGCTCGAGGCCCGATGTGGTCAAGTATATGGCCATCTTCATGTATGGCCCCCTGTTTCGCGCATTTTAACCCAAAACAAAATCCACTCTTCTAAAAGCAAAATCCAAGCAAGCCTAATGACCGATTTGGGTTAAACATGGATAAATCGCCTGTTTGAACACCATATCTTCCCTCGAACTGTAATTAGAAAGGATCTATCGAAGATTTTGTTGGTGAATCGGTGCCGAAGTCATGAAAGCGTATCTTGCTTATTCCAAATGGTATTACCATTATCGTATCCATTCTTTGGCTTATTACATATTTCCCATTTTTACGGTCTATATAAATAGCTCTGTAGAGATAGTTACTTAGCTCTTTGTCTTGTATATCACCTTTGTAGATATATGTGTCTTGAGTTTTTGCATATTTCCTCTTATAATTCTGAAAACCCTCCCTATAACAAAGTTCACATTCTCTTAGAGAATCAAATGCCAGCACCACCTTCTTCCCGATTCTCAGAGTGTCATGCTTTGTTCGTCTGTCATACAGGGGACGATAACCAGGACCGACAAGAAGACCCTTATAGATATAAGGATATTTATCATAATTCCAGTTCATCAAGATGGGGCGGGTAACAACAAAAGTGTCATAGCGGGAGTGGCTTTCCGTATACGTTTTGATAATTTCACGTAGAGAGCTATCACAGAAAATCTCTTTTATTTCCAAACCTTCTCCTGGCGTACATGCTTTGGGGGCTGTAGACATACCTAAAGAGAGTGTGAACAAGCAGCCAATTACCATTAGGCATGTCACTTTACCTGCAAAAAAAATCTTCGATGTTGATTTAACCATGATGATAATTTATTTAATTCATGGAATCTAAGGCTGTCGCCGAATCCAAAACTTTTTCCATCGTTGAAGTCATAATAGAAGCCACGAGTAACCTTGTCCTTTCCTATTACAAGAACAGGTAGTCCTCCCATCTTTTTTGAGAATAAACCATCTGCGATCGATGCACGCTCATCGTGCGACCATACGTAGTATTTCTCCGCCAAGGCATCCATTACGTTCCATCGTCCCGTCACGGGGGCGTAGTGGCGGGCTCCGTGGTCGTACCAGTCGAGGCCGTGGGTGCGGTCGAGTTCCTTGCCTATGTATTTGTAGGGTTGGATAGCGTGATTACTCTCTCTGCTTCCGGCAATGGCGAAAGCAGGGAGGCTCAGTATGGTCATGAGCCCCAACAGCATTATGACAATCTGGTGGCGCATGGTCAGGGGTTAAGATGTTTACATTGCAAATATAATAATAATGTACACGCGCGCAAAGAAAATCGGCAGGAAAGTGATGGCTGGGGGAGAAAATCGTATGATGCAGCCTGCTGCCCCCCGTTGTGGTCAAATGGCTCAGGTCGACAGGTTTGTGGCGGACGTAGTGGAAAAGGTTACAATCCATATTCATCAAAAAAGCCTCGTTGTACTAACTGTAATGGCAAGGGTACTATCAGATGTGGCATCTGTTATGTTTCGTGTACCAGAACTTGTGGCAGATGTAACGGTACTGGAAGAGCGAGGTAGCTTTTCGAGGGTATATACAAAAAGGACATAAATCATAAGATTTATGTCCTTTGTCTTTGAGGTACCTAGCAGAGTCGAACTGCTCTACACGGTTTTGCAGACCGTTACCTAACCGATCGGCCAAGGTACCCTGTGCTAAATTGCGAGTGCAAAGATAGTGCAAATAATCGAGCTGTCCAAATTTTCAGCCATGTTTTTTGTGTTTGCTGCTGCATTTGTCGTAAAAAGCGCAGTTCTCACAGCCAGTCTTGTGACATTTCAGCACCCTGTACACCCTATACGCCACAAATATGGCGCATAGGGCGAGGATGATGTATGTCGCGATATACTGCATGGTCTACTTGATATTCTTGAAAGTCTTGGCGAGTCCACCTGTACTCGTTTCCTTGTAGAGTGAAGGCAGGTCGTGGCCCGTCTGCTTCATAACCTGTACCACGCGGTCGAAGCTCACGCGGTGCTTGCCGTCGGAGAACGCCGAGTAGAGGTTGGCGTCGAGCGAGCGGGTTGCGGCAAAGGCGTTGCGCTCGATACAGGGTATCTGAACCAATCCGCATACCGGGTCGCAGGTCATACCCAGGTGGTGTTCCAATCCCATCTCTGCCGCATACTCTATCTGTGCCGGGCTGCCACCGAAAAGCTGGCAGGCTGCGGCACTGGCCATAGCACAGGCTACGCCCACCTCGCCCTGGCAACCCACGTCGGCGCCGGAGATGGAGGCGTTCTGCTTGACCACGTTGCCGATGATTCCAGCCGTGGCAAGAGCGTGCAGGATGCGGGTGTCGCTGAACTTGTGGCCTTTGGAAAGATGGTATAGTACGGCTGGCACTACGCCGCAGGCACCACAGGTGGGGGCGGTGACGATGGTGCCACCCGAGGCGTTCTCTTCGCTGGCGGCAAGGGCATAGGCATAGACCAGGCCTCGTGTCTGCAGCGACTGCTTGTAGCCTGTGGCCTTGACATAATAGGTCGGGGCTTTGCGGGGCAGATTGAGCGGGCCGGGCAGTACGCCTTCGTGGTTGATACCACGCTCCACGCACTCCTGCATAGTCTCCCATACCTCCTGCAGATAGGGCCATACCACATCGCCTTCGCACAAATCGACGTACTCCCAGTATGAGCGGCCGTTCTGGTCGCACCAGGTAAGAATCTCGCTGAGCGAGTTCATCTCGTAGACTTCAGGTGTATCAAACATATCTTCGGCCTTACCCTCAGAGAGGGCACCTCCGCCTACGCTGTAGACTATCCACTCGTCGGCGCCGTCGGCTGTGAACTTCATGCCGTTGGGGTGGTAGGGCAGGAAGATGTTGGGCTCCCAATGTATGTTGACTGTGGCGATGGGCGAGAGCACCTCTATGATGGCGGTGTCGGTCATGTGGCCCTTGCCCGTAGCTGCCAGACTGCCATAGAGGGTCACGTCGAACAGGTGGGCGTCGGGGTGGCGCTTGGCGTAAATCTTGGCGGCCTTCTGTGGTCCCATGGTATGGCTCGATGAAGGGCCCTTTCCAATCTTGTATAACTCAGTAAGTGATTTCATTATAGATATGGTAATGTGGTAATTAGACAAAGAGTGAACCTATCTGGTAAACCAGCGCAGATACCACCCAGGCCAGCACCGTGGTGTAGCCGGCGGCAAAGAGCGCCCATCGCCATGAGCCCGTCTCGGACTTGATGGCGGCAATGGTGGCAAGACAGGGGAAATAGAGCAGTACGAAGAGCAGGAAGCAATAGGCCGTGAGTGGGGTGATGCCGTCGGCGGCCATCATCTGGTGCAGCAGTTCGTACTTGCGGGTGTTGCCGTCGTCGGAACCCATCTCGTCGCTGTTGGCGTAGAGCACGCCTAAGGTAGATGCCACTATCTCCTTGGCGCCGATGCCCGAGACGAGTCCCACATCGAGTTTCCAGTTGAAACCCTGTGGACGGAAAACGGGCTCGATGGCCTTGCCGATGTGTCCTATGTAGCTCTGCTCCTGCTGTTGCTGGGGAGTAAGTCCTTCATGATGAGGGAAATAACCCAAAGCCCAGACCACTATCGACGCCACCATGATGATGCCGCCCATCTTGCGCAGATACTGCTTACCCTTCTCCCACGTATGGCGGCCAATGGCCTTCCAGGTGGGGAAGCGGTAAGGTGGCAGCTCCATCACAAAGGGCGTATCTTCGCCCTTGATGACATGGCGGCAGAAGACGCGGCTCAGTATCACCGCCATCACGATGCCCACGAGATAGAGCGACAACATGATGAGCGGCTGGTAGTTCAGCGCAAAGAAGGTGCCGGTAATCATGACATAGATGGGCAGTCGCGCCGAGCAGCTCATCATCGGCAGAATGAGCATGGTGACCAGACGGCTGCGGCGGCTCTCGATGGTACGCGTGGCCATCACTGCCGGCACATTGCAACCGAAGCCCATGATGAGGGGGATGAACGATTTGCCGTGGAGTCCCATCTTGTGCATCAGACGGTCCATGATAAACGCTGCGCGCGACATGTAGCCGCTGTCCTCCATATAGGAGATGAAGAAGTAGAGGATGAGTATCTGCGGCAGGAAGACTATCACTGCTCCCACGCCACCGATGATGCCGTCGGCTATCATGTCCTTGAGCGGGCCGTCGGGCATATACTGTCCCACCATCGTGCCGAGCCAGGCGATGCCGTCCTCTATCCATCCCATGGGTATCTGTCCCAAAAGGAAGGTGGCAGAGAACATCACCAGCAAGAGCAGGATGAAGATGGGGAAGCCCACAAAGCGGTTGGTAATGATGCGGTCTATGAGGTGGGTCACCTGATAGGTGTCCTTCTTGTGTCCGGTAGAGTATTCGGCCTCTTGCAGCGCGCCGTTGATAAATCCGTATTTGGCGTCCATGATGGCTGTCTCGCTGTCGTCGCCCGTTTCCTCCTTCACACGCCGTGCCGCCTCGTCGCGATGGCGCAGTATCTCCTCGGCATCGGGCAGCGTGCGGATATAGCGTTCGGCCTCCTTGTCATTTTCAAGCAACTTGATGGCAAGATAGCGGGTAGAGTAGCGGTGGCGCAGATTGGCTGCCTTCTTCAGGTGCTCCTGGATTTCCTCGATGCCATGTTCTATCTCGTGGCCGTGGTTGATGTGCACATGGCGGTAGTGAGGGTCGTCGTCCTCGTTGCCCTCATACATGCGGATGATGGTCTCGAAGAGTTCATTCACACCACGGCCGTTGGTGAAGACGGTGGGTACCATGGGCACACCGAAGAGGCGTCCCAGACGGTCGGCGTCGACATGGTCGCCTCGCTTCTCGGACTCGTCAAACATGTTGAGAGCGCATACCATGCGCACGTGCATGTCTATGAGTTGGGTGGTGAGATAGAGGTTGCGCTCCAGGTTGCTGCTGTCTATCACGTTGATGATGATATCGGGCGTCTTGTCGATTATCTGTCTGCGTACGTAGATTTCTTCGGGCGAATAGGCCGACAGCGAATAAGTGCCGGGCAGGTCGACGATATGGAAGGTGTAGCCGTCCATCTCTGCCACGCCCTCCTTGGCGTCTACCGTCACGCCACTGTAGTTGCCCACATGCTCATGGGCACCCGAGATGAAATTGAAGAGCGATGTCTTGCCGCAGTTGGGGTTTCCCACGAGCGCCACATTGATGTCGTGGCTCTTGCGGATGGCAGCGTCTTCCAGCTGCTGGTCGGTGGGCGCCTCGGCGGTATGGGTGTCTGTGCCTGCGTTGGTTTCTATTTCGGGCTTGATATTGGTCTGTGTCTTGGCGACCTCTCCGGCGGTAACCACCTCAATCTGGTCGGCCTCGCTATGGCGCAGAGAAACCTCATATCCCATAATACGGTATTTCACTGGGTCGTGGAGCGGCGCATTGAGCAGCACCTCCACTTTCTTGCCCTTGATAAATCCCATTTCTACGATGCGTTTGCGAAAGCCGCCGTGTCCAAGCACTTTGACGATAACGCCTTTCTCACCGGTTTTAAGTTCTGAAAGTTTCATTCTACTATTGGTTTAATCTGATGCAAAGTTACTCAAAGTAGTGTGTAACACAAAGAATCTGCCCTTGTTTTTATTTGTGCCAGTCAAAAAACTAAGCCATCCCAACGTAATCTCAGCAAGGTGCCGACTCTCCTGCCGATGCCGTGGGATGGCTGGGGGAGAGGAATGGGGAAGAATGGCAGGCTTGTCGTGCCTCTAAACAGGCTCAAATGCTCTCATTCCCCTACTTCTCAGTCCCGACGACGCTGTGCAGATGGTTTCGGCGTCCAGCTCTTGCCTCTGTTTGCTTGTGGCAAGGCCCCCTGTCACATTTATAGACTGTTATAAATAGGATGACGGCATGACAGAACGCCTTATTTTACAGTTTTTACGTCTCCAGAACGCCTTATTTTACAAATTTCTTGCCTTCCGAACGCCTTATTTTACAGTTTTTGCGAGTTTCCTGATGGGCTTTCAGCTCATTATCGAGCCATTTGGTTGTCTTGAGGTTGTGGTTGCTGGTGCGTAACGATTGAAACGTGAGTCCGTATCAAATGTCACGTGCCTACGTATCGTAAGGTACGTGGGCTCGTTTCAAACGGTACGAGCTGGCTAAGCTGGTTTGCGGGATGAAGAACATGCTCTATACAATTGTATGAATGGATATATTTCTTTTCTGGGTAAAACCGCACACTCTCACCACGGTTTGCTTAGGAGCGGGGGCGTAATCCTCGCGCATGAAAAATCCCGATGCCCTGGTTGAGGACATCGGGATTATATATATTAATAAGGTGTAATCGCTTAGAAGAAGAGGTAGCGGTTGTCAACAATCTTGGCGTTGGCGTAGAGCTCGCTCATATAACCTGCAGCCATCTGCATGGCTCTCTGGTTGAGCTTGGCCTCCTGAGTCTTGATATCCAGCTTGCCGGGACGCATGGTCTTGCCGGTAACGCTGAAGAGGTATACACCAGCATTGCCCTTCACGGGAGTCTTGCAGAACTTGCCCTTGGCTGTAGCAGCGATGGCACCACTCAGAGCGGGCTCGGTAGAACCGGTAACTGTAACGAATACAGGAGCAGCGAAGGTAACCTGGTTGATAGCGGTTACGGTAGCGCCCTTGGCCTTAGCCTCGTTGACAGACTTCACGCCCTTAACCTTCTCCATCAGCATCTCTGCCTTCTTGTCCTTCATCACCTCTGCCTTGACCATGTCCATTACCTGAGCATCGTCGAGATCGCGGTAGCCCTTGGCGTGAATCTTGTCGAGAACGGCTACGAGCAGATGGTTGTTGTCACCACACTCATACATAGGAGATACTTCCTTCTCCTTGGCCTCGAACAACCACTTCATAGCGTCGCGGGTGCTGTGGATGCCGGCGAGGTTGTGCTGAGCGGTAGTGATGTCGTTGGCCTCTCTTACGGTGTAGCCAGCCTTGGCTGCATTCTTGACAATCTTCTCCTCGGTGTCGTTGGCACTTACAAACGAACTGAACTTGTTGTAAGCGGCGCTGTAAGTATCCTTAGAGAACTCGATGGTCTTCTTGACAACGGCTGCAACATACTTGTTGACCATAGCCTTGCGGTCTACGACCTGAAGCACTACGCTGCCCTGAGTGAAGTTGATGACCTTGGTCTCATTGGCAGAGAGAGTGTTGAGACTATTGATAAAGTTCTTGGTGTCCTTGTCCATAGAGGGAGCTGCCTGATACTGGGCAGTGGTTATCCACAGCTTTTCGCCAGTCTGGTTGTACTTCTTGGCGAGTGCCTCGAAGTCGGCACCTGCTGCGAGTGCGCGGTAGATAGAGTCGGCAGTCGCCTTGGATGCTTCGGGAGTCTCGGCTGCCACCTGTATCTGGCGATACTGGATAGAGTCGGGCATCTGGGTCTTAGACACGAGCTTCACGATGTTCATGGTGTTGTCCTGAGCATTGTTGAAGACGCGTGATGTCTGACCTACAGCCATAGAGTCGAGCTGGGTAGCGATATCCATAGGATATGCAGCCTTGGTCACGGGCAGACCCAGATAGGGGATGAGCGATGCGCTCTTGCGTACCACCTCTGCGGGGTCAGCGGCAGCAACCATGTCGTTGTGATAAGCCTCGAAGTCCTTCTTGATAGCGGCGCGGTCGGCTGCTGAAGGTACTACCTCGATGTCGATATACTTGATGTCGCGGGCTTCAACAAACTGCTCGAAGCGGGGCTTCAGCTCGTTGTACTTGGCCTTGAGGTCTGACTTCTCGATGGTCACCTTGCTGTCATCGATAGAAGAGTAGGGCAGAGCGGCGAGCTCAACCTGAGCCTCTTCGTTCTCCTCCTTGAATGAAGCCTTGGCCTCGATTGCGTTGGAGATGAAGCAGCTGCCAAGCAGTGCCTGGTACTTCTGTGCAAGAGTCTGCTGGCGCAGTGTCTTCTCGATGAAGTTCCAGTATTTGTACAGGCTGTTGTACTGCTGTGCCATCTGGGGATTTACACCCTGCTGAGCCTTGTACTCGGCGAGGAACTTCTGCAGCTGGTTGACGTCGAAGCGTCCGGTCTGCTGGTTAATAAACGGAGTGTTCATGAGCAGAGGGTTGGTACCCTGCTTCAGGATGTTCTGCAACTCGCCGTCGGTAACGGTGAGGCCCAGTTCCTTGGCTTCCTTCTCGATGATTTTGGTCTGAACGTAAGTGCTCCAAACCATATCCTTAACCTGGTTGAGCTGGTCTTCATTCAGGTTTTCAGTACCTTGCTGCATCTTGATGATTTCGGTGTTCTCGTCAACGAGCTTCTGGAATTCCTGAAAATTGATTTTCTCTCCCAATACTTCACCGACCTGCTGACGCTGGTCGTTTTTAGTAGTTTCGCACGAACGAACCATTTCTTCGGCGATGAATGCAAAAAGGCCCAGTGCGATAATACCTATCAGCAGGCCGCCTCTGCTTCTAATTTTTCCTAATGCTGCCATTATTATTATAGTTTTTATTATTATTGTTTTCTCGTTTTTTCTAAATGCCTACAAAAATAGTAAAAAGAAAGCAAACCACGGCACTTTTCGCCGAAAATTTGCTCTCAGGCATTAACTTTTAGTTGTACAAGGACGATTTTGGTCATTGTATTCTTGATAATCTTGAACTCAAACTTGCCGATGGTCACTATCTCGTTGAGTTTGGGTAAACTTTCGTAGTAGTGGAGTATGAGTCCGCTGATGGTCATGTATTCGTCGCTTTCGGGGAGTCCCAGGTCAAACATCTCGTTGACTTTGTCTATCTCCAGTCGGGCAGAGAGCAGATATTCTCCGTTGTCGAGTTGCTTGGCGATATACTTGGTGCTGTCGTGCTCGTCTTCTATGTCGCCGAAGATTTCCTCGACGATGTCTTCGAGCGCCACGATGCCGCTGGTACCGCCAAACTCGTCTACCACCACGCCCAGTGATTTCTTCTCCTGCAGGAATGTCTTCATCAGTTTCTGCGCTGCCATGCTCTCAGGCACGAACGGCATCTGGCATACATGCTCTTTCCACTCGGCAGCGTTGCGGAACAGCTCGAGCGAGTGGATGTAGCCTATAATGTTGTCGATGTCATCGCGGTAAACGATAATCTTGGAGTTGCCGCTCTCGATGAATTTCTGCTGGAGTTCCTCGATGCTGCAGTCTATGCTTACGGCATTGATTTCGGTACGTGGCACCATGCAGTCGCGCACCCTGATGTCTGAAAATTCAAGGGCGTTCTGGAATATCTTGACTTCGTCATTGATGGGGCTGTCGGCCTTGGCGTTGTCGAGCGACGAGTGGACAAGGTAGTCCAAGTCGACCTTGGAGAACCCTTCGTCGTCGTCTTCCTTTTCCATGCGCTTGCCTACCAGTCTGAGCAGAAATTTGGCAGACAGGGTAGAGAATTTGCTTATGGGCCATAGGACAATGTAGAAGAAATAGGCTATGGGTGAAAAGAGCGTAAGCAGCTTGTTGGCATTGTTCTTGAACAGCGTCTTGGGCAGAAATTCGCCGGTGAACAATACCACGATGGTCGAGAGTATGGTGTCGGCAGCTACGCGCATACCGACGTCGAGCGGCTCAAAGAGCGTCTTGTCGAAGAACTTGGCAAACAAGATGCCGTAGACCACCAGCACGATGTTGTTGCCTACAAGCATGGTGCTCACAAAGCCGTTGGGGTGGCTGTAGAATACCGAAAGTAGCTTCTGGGTGAATACACTCTTCTCCTTGTCCATCTCTGCGCGCATTCTGTTGCTGGAGACGAAAGCGATTTCCATACCTGAGAAGAATGCTGAAAGAACCATGGAAATCAGGATGCCTATAAGTAGCGGTATGTCTATGTTGTCTAACATGATTTAGTGCATAATTGGTATTGACGTGTTGCGGCGCTGGGGCATCGGAGCCGGGCGCAGTTGTGGAGCCACCGAGTCTTTGGCTGCCGTCACTGTGTCGCTCTCGCTGCTGTCAAAGTCGCCTTTCACGAACGAACCCTTGCTGTTGGATATGTAGTATTTCGTCATCTTTTCGTCGCTGCGGAAGTAGCTGCCCTCAATCTCGCGCTCGGGGGTAACCAGCTTGGAGTAGACATGGGAGTAGAGCTCGTGTCTGAGTTCATCCCAATAGAGCTGCTCGCTGGAGAAACGCAGTCCGTCGTTGGTAAGAATGTGTACTCTACCGCGCAGTTCCCACAGTCGGCTTTCATCATAATAATACGCAGTGTCGCATTGGATGTAGGACTCTACATGGAAACGCTGGTCAAACTGCTCCAGAAACAGTCCCTTGTCGAATATCCATCGCGAGGGCTTACGGTTCTGGTTGACCTCCCATCTCTCGGTGACAATGCGGTACTTGATGACGCCCGAGTCGGAAATGAGCGTGTTGACGCCATAGGAAATCATCATCGCCACCGAATCGCGGGGATTGATGGCGGGAGCTGTATGCTCTTGCTGTTCCTGACAGGAGATGCAGAAAAGGGCTGCAAGCAGCGAGATGATGGTTAAGCGTCTTGACACTGTAAGTCTTTTTATACCTCTATATTAATCAACCTTCCACTTGGCGAACCAACGCTCGTTGAAAGTGAGGCCGATATTGATGCGGAAGATGTTTTCCTTGATGTAACCTGGTGCTGTGGAGCGAACCCACTGGCCACTGATGTTCAGGTAAGAACGGTTGTTGTAGGCGTTGACGATGGGAAAGCCGAAACCAGCACTGACGCTGACCTCCTTGGGGCCGTCCTGGCCGTTGACGGTGACATAGGGTGTGGCGTAGGATGCACCGACGCGATACTTGATGCGCTGGAAGAAGCTGCGGCCATACTCAGCTTTGCAGTATTCGCCACCAACGGTAATCTTCTGGCGGTCTTTGAGCGAGTTCTTGAGCGTGAACTGAGACACGCCGTTCTCTACAGAGAACTCGGGGAACTGGATGTCGCCCCAGAGTTGGCAGGTATAATCGACACCCACCTTCCACTGGTTGTCGTGGTTGAAGGCGATACCTACACCGAACATGTCGGGGATAGACAAACCATTGGTGATGCTATAACGGGTGGTGTCGGCTACGGCCTGCTGGGTGTTGGTCGAGATGACCATGCACTCGGGGTCAGCGTTGAGCTTGTGTCCGGGGCTATAGGTGGCACCTACGGTGAGGGTATTCTTCTTGCTCAGCGGCAGTATGCCCTGCACGCCCAGATCGAGCTTGTAGCTGCGTATGTCGGCAGAGAAATAACGTGCCAAGGTGTTGGCATACGAGTCGCTGTAGCGGTTTACGAGCGAGCGGTCGTAGTTGCCCCACAGATAAGAGATGTTGGCACCGATGGATAAGTACTTGATGGGGCGCCAACCTGCACCAAAATATGCCTGATGTACACCGCCGCTACCCGAATAGGTGTTGGAAGACATCACGGTCATCTGGTTGCCTACATAGGAGGAAGTGCCGTAGTTGTAACCCACGGTGGTGAAGGGAATGATACCGAAGCTGACGCCGAGGTTCTTGAACGCGCGGAAACCGGCCACGATGTACTCAAGGTCGGCGTTGTTGGCATTTTGCTTCTTGCCATTCTCATTGAAGTTGGTTATCTGGCCTGTTATTCCCACATCGAAGATAAAAGAAAGTGAGTCGATAACAGAGTAAGAGGCGGGGTTGAGATAATTGACCTGATTGTGCTCGCGAAATCCCAGGCCCAATCCGTTCATACCGCGGTTGAATCCGCTCGACTGGTCGGCCAACAAGCCCAATCCAAACTGACTATAAGGAGAGTTGGTGCCACTCTGTGCCGTTATATTCAGTACCGCTAAACCCATAAGGGCTATGCTAAGAATTATTCTTTTCATTAACGTATGTGTTGTATAGCGTGCAAAATTATCGAAAAAAATTGAAATATGATACGAAAAGTCCAAAAAACAAGCTATTTTTGCACTGTGAAACATTTTAATACATTTTTGAAGACCGTGTTGTTGACATTTTTGGTGTCTTTGACATGCGTTACCTGTAGGGCTACAGAGTCTGCCGACTCCGTGGTCATCGCGCTGCTTACCTGTGGGCCGGGCGACGAGGTCTATTCGCTCTACGGCCATACAGCCATCCGTTATACCGACCATCGCACTGGCGAGGATATGGTCATCAATTACGGTATGTTCTCTTTCAATCAGGACTATTTTGTCCTGAGGTTTGTCTTCGGACTTACTGATTATCAGATGGGCATCACGCCTTTTGATTATTTCATGCGCGAGTATCAGTATGAAGGCCGGTGGGTCTACCAGCAGACTCTCAACCTCACCGCTGAGCAGAAGCGTGCCATCAGTGAAGCCCTTGCCCACAATTATCTGCCTGAAAACCGTACCTATCGTTATAATTTCTTCTATAACAACTGTACCACCAAGGCCCGCGATGTCATTGTGGGTCAGTTGGGTTGCGACATAGAATATCCTCAGCGCAACCTTGACGGTGTGACCTTCCGCACTATGCTTCACCAGTGGAATGAAGACTATCCCTGGAGCCGATTGGGCAATGATTTGCTCCTCGGTGTTAAAGCCGACCGTCAAGTCTCTATGGCTGAGCGTCAGTTCCTGCCCGACAGTCTGCGCGAGGATTTTGATGATGCTTATCTGCGGCTTCCCTCTGGCGAGCGTCGCAAGCTGGTCTCAGACAGTCGTATGCTCTATGCACCATCGTTGTCGCAACTGGCTGAAAAGCAAGATGCAGAGTCTGGCTTTGCGGCTGCGATGCCTCCTATGGCTGTGGCCCTTGCGGTGCTGATGGTCGTGATTGTCGTCACCATCATCGAGTGGCGCACCCGCCGCATCCTCTATGGGCTCGACATCCTGTGGCTTCTCGCTACGGGTGTGGGAGGAATCATCCTGACAGCCATGATTTTCTCGCAGCATCCCACGGTGAGCCTTAATTTCCAGATACTGATACTCTCTCCGCTCTGCCTTGTAGCCCTTTGGCCCGTGGCGCGTTCACTGCGACGCCGCCAGTTCAGCAGATGGCTGTGGGTGATAGCCGGGTCACTGGCATTGTCACTTTTTATGGGCATTTGGCAAAAATATGATGCTGCAATATGGACTTTGGCATTATCTTTGCTGTTTAGAGTTGCAGTACTCTATAACTGGTGTAAACGAACAAAACAAACAATCGCATGAATAAATGTCTGACAGCGATATTGCTCGCACTCTCAGCTACCGCCTCGGCCCAGCGGCTGCAGCCGGCGCCCCGCCTCGTGGTCAATATCACCATCGACCAGTTGCGTACTGATTATATACAGGCTTTCGCTCCTCTCTATGGTCCCGACGGATTCAAGAAACTTCTGTCCGAAGGGCGTGTCTATGAGGCCGCAAGCTACGACTTTCTTCCCATTGACCGTGCTTCGGCTGTGGCGTCTATCAGTTCGGGCACTACACCTTATTATAATAATATAGTAAGCTCGCAATGGCTTGACCGAGCCACGTTGCGCCCCGTCTATTGCGTGGCAGACAGCAAGGTGGGTACTTCGCCGCGCCTGCTTTCCACTTCTACCATAGGCGACGAGCTCAAGGTGGCTACTGGCGGCTCTGCGCTCGTCTATGCCCTCGCTTTCAGCCGTGATGCCGCCGTCCTCTCTGCCGGTCATGCTGCCGACGGAGCCGTGTGGGTCGACGACAACCGTGGCGTGCTTGCCACCTCGGCCTATTATCCGCAGAAGGCGCATAAGTGGCTCAATGCCTACAATGCCGTCTATTCGCAGCGCGCGTCGGATGACCGCACCAAGAACCTTGCCGTAGCCCATGCAGCTCAGGCTTGCGTAGTGGAGCAGGCTATGGGGCGCGATGCCGTGACCGACTATCTCGCCGTAACGCTCTCTGCCAAAGGACGCGGCGCAGCCAACTGGCAGACAGATATGGAGGGCGTGTACATCAAGCTCGACCAACTGCTGGGCGACCTCGTGGCTGGCATCGAGAAACAGGTAGGCAAGGAGCATGTGCTGTTTGTGGTGACCAGCACGGGCTATACCGATGAAGAGAATGTAGATTATTCCAAATACAATGTGCCCACCGGCACGTTCTACATCAACCGTACCGCCAATCTGCTCAACATCTATCTCGGTGCTGTTTATGGCCAGGGTAGATATGTTGAAGCCTGTTATCACAACGAAATCTATCTGAATCACAAACTGATAGAGCAGAAGCGTATCAGCCAGAGCGAGGTGCTGGTGCGCTGTCAGGAGTTCCTTATCCAGAACTCGGGAGTGCGCGATGTCTATACCACCAACAGTCTTCTCAATGCGGGTGGCGATACACGCAAACTGCGTAACGGCCATCATCCCGCCATCAGCGGCGACATTGTGGTCGAGGTGGCTCCAGGTTGGCAGTTGTATAACGAAGACAATCAGGAACGCTACACTTGTCGTGCTTCGTTTGTGCCGTTCCCCATCATATTCTATGGCGCCGGAACCCCGGCAGAGCACATCAATACCCCGGTAAGCGTGGAGCATATCGCACCCACCATTGCCAAGGCCATACGCATCCGGGCTCCCAATGCCTGTAAGTCAGAACCCTTGTTCTGACGTTTTTCCTGCAACCTCTGTCGGCGGCAATGCCGTGACGTCGACGGAGGTTACAGGCTTTGTTTTTCCCTTGTTTATTATAGCCATTCCCAAGGTGCCTTTGCGGGTGCCTACATCGATAGATATGTAAGTGTAGGCGCTTGAGCCCTTGCAGTATGGCACAAAAATGATTACAGACATCACTGCGTGTGATTAAAATACGGCAAATAGTGCATAATTGTACGAAAATATTCGTACCTTTGCACATGATTATCAAGATAATAAATAAAATAATATAAGCAATGAATTTCAACAAAATTCTGAAGTCGCTGTTTGGAGACAAGTCCACCCGCGACATGAAACTCATCCAGCCCCTTGTAGAAAAGGTAAAGGAAGCATACCCTGCCATCAAGGCCTTGAGCAACGACGAACTGCGTGCCAAGACCAAGGAGATACAGAAGTATGTGCAGGATGCTGCCCTGACTGAGAAAGAGCAGATAGCCAAGTTGCGTGCCACCATCGAGGAAACTCCTATTGATGAGCGTGAGAAGATTTTCAACAAGATAGACAGTCTTGAGAAGGACGCGCTCGAGAAGTATGAGAAGGCTCTCAACGATGTTATGCCTATTGCCTATAGCATCGTCAAGGATACCGCCCGCCGCTTTGCCGAGAACGAGGAGACTGTGGTTATTGCCAACGACTTCGACCGTGAACTGGCTGCCAATCCCGCCAACGACTTTATCACCATCGATGGCGACAAGGCCATTTACCACAACGAGTGGACGGCCGGAGGTAACAAGGTGAAGTGGGATATGGTACACTACGATGTGCAGATTTTCGGTGGCATCGCCCTCCATCAGGGTAAGATTGCCGAGATGGCTACTGGTGAGGGTAAGACTCTCGTGGCTACTCTGCCAGTATTCCTCAATGCGCTCACCGGCAACGGTGTACACATGGTGACCGTCAATGACTATCTGGCCAAGCGTGACTCCGAGTGGATGGGCCCACTCTATATGTTCAATGGACTTAGTGTAGATTGTATCGATAAGCACCAGCCCAATTCTGAGGCCCGTCGCAAGGCTTATCAGGCTGATATTACCTTTGGTACCAACAATGAGTTCGGCTTCGACTATCTGCGTGACAACATGGCTGTTTCGCCTGCCGACCTTGTGCAGCGCCGCCACAACTACGCCATCGTCGATGAGGTCGACTCGGTGTTGATTGACGATGCCCGTACCCCACTTATCATCTCTGGCCCTATCCCCAAGGGCGACGACCAGATGTTTGAGCAGTTCCAGCCCCTCGTTGAGCGTCTCTATGAAGTTCAGCGCAAGCAGGCTACCGAACTCCTTGCCGAGGCACGCCAGAAAATCAGCGCCGCAGAGAAAGAGGCCGATGCCAAGAAGGCTCAGGAGTTGCAGGCTGAGGGCTTCCTCGCTCTTTTCCGTTCGTTCAAGGCTCTTCCCAAGAACAAGGCACTTATCAAATATCTCTCTGAGGATGGCATCAAGTCAGGTTTGCAGCGTACCGAGGAGATGTATATGGAGAACAACAATCGCCGTATGCCCGAGGCCGTCAAGCCTCTCTACTTTGTGGTAGACGAGAAGCTCAACAGTGCCGACCTTACCGATAAGGGAACTGCATGGCTCGCCGCCCAGGTCAATGATGACAAGCTCTTTGTATTGCCCGACATCACTTCTCAGATGTCTGCGCTTGAGAGCCAGACCGGTATCTCCGACCAGGAGCGCCTGGACAAGAAGGACGAGATGCTTGCCCACTATGCATTGCAGAGCGAGCGCGTGCATACTCTCCAGCAGTTGCTCAAGGCTTACACCATGTTCAACAAGGATGACGAGTATGTCGTTATCGATGGCCAGGTCAAGATTGTTGATGAGCAGACAGGCCGTATCATGGAGGGTCGCCGCTGGAGCGATGGTCTCCACCAGGCTGTTGAGGCCAAGGAGCATGTCCGTGTTGAGGCTGCCACCCAGACCTTTGCCACTATCACCCTGCAGAACTACTTCCGTATGTATCACAAGCTCTCCGGTATGACCGGTACTGCTTCTACTGAGGCTGGCGAGTTCTGGGATATCTACAAGCTCGATGTTGTCGAGATACCTACCAACCGTCCTGTCGCACGTATCGATATGGACGACCGTCTCTACAAGACCAACCGCGAGAAGTATCGTGCCGTCATCGAGGAAATCGAGGAGATGCGCAACGCCGGACGTCCCTGTCTGGTGGGTACCACTTCGGTAGAAATCTCAGAGTTGCTGAGCCGTATGCTTACCCTTCGCAAGATACCCCACGAGGTGCTCAATGCCAAGAACCACTTGCGTGAGGCCCACATCGTGGCCCAAGCCGGACAGAGCGTCAATGGACTGGGCGCCGTGACCATTGCCACCAATATGGCTGGTCGTGGTACCGACATCAAGCTCTCTCCCGAGGTCAAGGCTGCAGGTGGTCTCGCCATCATCGGTACCGAGCGCCATGAGAGCCGTCGTGTAGACCGCCAGCTGCGTGGTCGTGCCGGCCGTCAGGGCGACCCCGGTTCGTCTGTTTTCTATGTATCTCTCGAAGACAAGCTCATGCGCCTCTTCGCTTCCGAGCGTATCGCCAAGATTATGGACCGCATGAAGATTGAGGACGGAGAGCGTATCGAGTCGCCTATCATGTCGCGCGCCATCGAGTATGCCCAGAAGAAGGTCGAGGAGAACAACTTTGGTATCCGTAAACACCTGCTTGAGTACGATGATGTGATGAACAAGCAGCGTACTGTTATCTACGACAAGCGCCGTCATGCACTGATGGGTGAGCGCATCGGTATGGATGTCGCCAACATCATCTGGGACCGTTGCGTGTCTATCATCGAGAACAACGACTACGAAGGTTGCAAGGAAGGCTTCCTTAAGGTTCTTGCCATGGAGTGCCCCTTCACCGAGGAAGAACTTCTCGCCGGCAAGCGCGATGATTTGGCTGAGCGCGCATTCCAGGAGGCTATGGCTTCATTCAAGCGCAAGAACGAGCGTATGCAGAGCATTGCCTACTCCGTAATCAGCGACCTCTATCAGGCCCATGGCGACCGCATCGAGCGCATTGCCGTTCCAGTGACCGATGGCCGCCATATCTACCAGATACCTTGCAACTTCAACGCTGCTTATACCTCTGAGTGCAAGGAGGTGGTCAAGGAGTTTGAGAAGTATATCGTCCTCCATACCATTGATGACGAGTGGAAGGAGCACCTTCGCCAGCTCGACGAGTTGCGCCACAGTGTGCAGAACGCCACTTACGAGCAGAAAGACCCGCTTCTCGTGTTCAAGCTCGAGAGTGCCAAGCTCTGGGATGCCATGATTGACGACCTCAACAACCGTGTGGCCTCAGTCCTCATGCGTGGTCAGGTGCCCGAGTTGCAGCAGCCTGTACAGGAGGCAGCCCCCGAGGAGCGTTCCCAGCGTTACAATGAGCAGAAGATGGACCTCGACGAGCAGGCCCAGCGCAGCGCTGCCCAGCGCGATACCCGTGAGGGAGCCGACCAGGTCAACCACACACCTTTCGTAGCTCAGAAGATGCCACGTCCCAATGACCCATGTCCCTGCGGTTCGGGCAAGAAGTTCAAGAACTGCCACGGACGCAATCTCCGATAATATGATTGAAGCCAAAGACCTGCTGAAGCAATTCGGCGAAAAGACAGCTGTAGACATCCCGTCGTTTGTTATCAACGACGGAGATGTCCTCGGACTCGTCGGCAACAATGGTGCCGGAAAGACCACATTCTTCCGACTCATCCTTGACCTGCTCGACGCCGACCGGGGGTCGGTCACCATCGACGGAGCCAACCCTGCCGAGAGCGAAGACTGGAAAGCGGGTGTAGGAGCTTATATTGACGAGGGTTTCCTTATCGATTTCCTCACACCCGAAGAGTATTTCGAGTTTGTCGGCAAGGTCAACGGCATGAGCCGCGACCAGGTTGCCGAACGGCTGACTGTCTTTGAGCGCTTTATGGCTGGCGAGGTGATGGGGCAGAAGAAGTACATACGCGATTTCTCTGCCGGCAACAAGCAGAAGGTGGGCATCGTCTCAGCCCTGCTCAGCCGCCCAAAGACCGTCATTCTCGATGAGCCGTTCAACTTCCTCGACCCGTCAAGCCAGATACTGCTCAAGAAACTCCTCGTCGATTACGCCGCCCAGGAGCATGCCACCATACTGGTGAGCAGCCACAACCTGCAGCATACCATCGACATCTCTACGCGAGTGGCTCTCTTGGAGCATGGCCAGATTATCAAGGACCTGCCCAATGAGGGCGGTAGCGCCGAGAGCGAGTTGGAGAGCTACTTTGAAGTGAGCGAATAGCCGTCTTTAGGTTTCACCCTATACCGTTATCCCCATAGATGTAGGTACTTCCTGCCTCTATGGGGATTATAGTTTCTGCATGTCCGACTTCCGAGCATGTCTCTACCGGTGCCGAGCATGCCTCTACCGATGCCGAGCATGTCTCTGTCGATGCCGAGCATGTCTCTGTCGGTGCCGAGCATGTCTCTGTCGATGCCGAGCATGTCTCTGCCGGTGCCGAGCATGTCTCTGCTGGTTCCGAGCAAGCCTGTCTGCCCGCCGGCACTGTCCACGCTTTCGCTATGCATGCCTTTGGTTATCTGGCGATTAACGAAGAAAGCCATTCCGACACCGTGATGATGTCAGAATGGCTTTCCTCCTTTTATATGATAAGATGTATTAATACTCTTCTTCGGCTACGTCTTCAGCCTCCATGTTCAGGTCTTCGGGGTCGGTGTCGAAGGTGGTGCGATAGCTTTCTTCCGTGAGCTTGTCCTCGTCATAGCTATCGTCGTCCTCGTCATAGTCCTCGCCGCTGTCCTCGTTGACATCGTCCAATTCCTCGTCGTCCTCATCCTCGTCAAAGTCACGCATTTTCTTGTCGTCCTCGTCAAATTCCGACTTGTAGCGGGGCTTCTCCACTTCGGGTTTCAGTTTGGCAAAGATGGCCTCCACCCATGAGCCTTTGGGTATCTCGAGCACCTCAAAACCGTCGTTCACTTTCTTCTCATACATGCCGCCGGGCTTGTGCAGACGGTTGGCGGGTAGGGTAGTGGTGCTGATGTCAAAACCGCTGAGGATGATATCCTGAATGCTCTGTGAGAGCGATTCCCAACCACCGCCGAAGTTGCGCTCGAGCACCTCCATGAGCTTGGCAGCCGAGATGTGGCGTATATTTTCATAGGTGAGGTCGGTGACTCTGTTGATGGGACGCTTCTTGACAGCCCACTTCTGTATGTGCTTGTCATCGAGCTTGATTTGTCCGATTTTGAATCCGCGCTCTTCGTATTTCTCGAAGACTTTGGGGTTGTCAATCTTTATCTCTTCCAGCTCAAAGCCACTCTTGATAATATCCATGTAATGCTGCAGGTTGTCTTTGAAATCGGCTTCCTTTTCGCCACTTTCCCAGAGGCGGAAAATGTCGTTTTCTTGGGCGTCCCAGATATTACTCTTGTTCAAAGTTTTGAGTGTCAGAACTTTATGGTCTTGCTTCATTGTTTGTGTAAAGTTTGGAGTTTGTATTGGCTGCAAATGTATACAACAAATTGTTAAGTTGCAAATTTTTATGCAAAAAAAATCGTATCAATATGAAAAATATCATTAACTTTGCAATAATTATGAGTGAACCGTTAGCTGAAAGGATGCGTCCGCGCACCTTGGATGATTATGTAGGACAGCAGCATTTGGTGGGTCCGGGAGCGGTGCTTCGCAAGATGATTGATACGGGGCACATCTCTTCGTTTATTCTTTGGGGACCCCCTGGCGTGGGCAAGACCACTCTTGCCCAGATTGTTGCCAACATGTTGCAGGTGCCTTTTTATACGCTCAGTGCCGTGACCAGTGGAGTCAAGGATGTGCGCGATGTGATAGAACGTGCCAAGAGTGGGCGCTTTTTCAATTCCGCCTCACCCATACTCTTCATCGACGAGATTCACCGGTTTTCCAAATCCCAGCAAGACAGCCTCCTTGGGGCGGTCGAGCGTGGCGTGGTGACGCTCATCGGTGCCACCACCGAGAATCCCTCCTTCGAGATTATCCGCCCGTTGCTCTCCCGATGCCAGCTCTATGTCCTCAAGTCGCTCGAGGCTTCCGATCTGCTCTCGCTTCTTCATCGTGCCGTGAGCCAGGATGTAGAACTCTCCAAGCGCCATATCCATCTGCAGCAGACCGATGCGCTGCTGCGCTATAGCGGTGGCGATGCGCGCAAACTGCTCAACATCCTCGAGCTCGTCATCAGTGCTTCTACCGACGACGAGGTGACCATCACCGACGAGATGGTCGAAGAGCGGCTTCAGCAGAACCCCTTGGCTTACGATAAGGACGGCGAGATGCACTACGACATCATTTCTGCCTTTATCAAGAGCATCCGCGGCAGCGACCCCGATGCCGCCCTCTACTGGATGGCGCGCATGATAGAGGGAGGCGAAGACCCCAAGTTCATTGCCCGCCGCGTGGTGATAAGCGCCGCCGAAGATGTGGGACTCGCCAACCCCAATGCCCTGCTCATGGCCAACACCGCCTTTGATGTGGTCAACAAGATAGGATGGCCCGAGGGCCGCATTGCGCTTGCCGAGGCTGTGGTCTATCTCGCCACCAGTCCCAAGAGCAATTCTGCCTATCTCGCCATCGACGAAGCCCTTGCCACCGTGCGCGCCACTGGCAATCTGCCCGTGCCGCTGCCCATACGCAACGCCCCCACGGCGCTCATGAAGGAGCTGGGCTATCACGATGGCTATCTCTATCCCCACGACTATCCCGGCAACTTCGTTGCCCAGTCCTATCTCCCCTCCGAGTTGGGCAGTCGCCGCTTCTGGCACGCCCAGCACAGTCCTTCCGAGGAGAAACTCTATCAGCGCATGCTGCAATACTGGGGCGACAGATATAAAGATGACAAGTAAACCAACAATGAATATAGTATTATTGGATATGCAAATAGTATTATTAGACGGATATGCGTCCAATCCGGGCGATCTTACCTGGGAACCCCTCAAAGAGATGGGCGAGGTAACGGTGTACGACCGCACGCAGCCTTCAGAGGTAGTCGAGCGTGCGCATGATTCAGAAATCATAGTAACCAACAAGGTGACACTCACGCGGCAGACGCTTGAGCAGCTGCCCAACCTGCGGCTGATATGCGTCTTGGCCACGGGATACAATACCATTGACACCCTGGCGGCCCGCGACTTGGGCATCACCGTGTGCAACGTTCCTGCCTACAGCACCGACAGCGTGGCGCAGATGGTCTTTGCACTGATACTCAACATGACCAACCGCGTGGCCCACTATGCCCGCCAGACCCGCGAGGGACGTTGGTCGGCAGCGCCCGACTTCTGCTACTGGGATTTGCCCGTGAGCGAGCTCGCCGGCAAGACCCTCGGCATCGTGGGCCTCGGCCATATCGGTGCCAAGGTGGCAAGTATAGCCCGCGAGTTTGGCATGGATGTCTTTGCCTTCACCAGCAAGAACTCCATCGACCTGCCCGACTATATCCAGAAGACCACCCTTGAGGGACTCTTCGGTGTGAGCGACATCCTTACCCTCCACTGCCCGCTCACCCCCGATACCCACGAGCTCATCAACGCCCGCACCCTCGCCCGCATGAAGCGTGGCGCCCTGCTGGTCAATACCGGTCGAGGCCCTCTGGTCAATGAGGCCGATGTGGCCGAGGCTCTTGCCTCCGGACAGCTTGGCGGCTATGGTGCCGACGTGATGTGCAGCGAACCGCCGGCTGCCGACAATCCGCTCTTCGCCCAGCCCAACGCCTTCATCACGCCCCACATCGCATGGGCATCGGTCGAGGCGCGCCAGCGACTGCTCAACGCCACCTTCGACAACATCCGCGCATTCCAGGAAGGCCATCCCCAGAATGTGGTCAATCCCTAAGCGCCATTTGAGATAACCCTTTGCCGTGGGCCTGGTCTGTCTGTCAGATTAGGCCCATTGCTTTTTTGTCTGCTGTCTCGCCCCGTCTCTCCCGATGCCATCCATAATATTGTTGCAAACCACGAAACGACTATTTCCCGTCTTTATACCATTGTTTCCAACCACGAAATAACCATTTCGCACCCCGCAAAGATATTGTCTGTCATCACGGCCCTCATCTCTGCCATCGCCGACATCATTGCAGATTGCTGAAAACTTTTCGGCTTAACTGCAAAATAATTGGACATTCGCTTTGAATTGCGGGCGAATTGTGCTAACTTTGTCACATATATAATAATGTAATAGGAAGTAGAATATGGATTTAGTACAACGGTTTATCAATTATACACAGTTTGACACCCAGTCAGCCGAAGACTCTCAGACTGTGCCAAGCACGGCCAAGCAGCTCGTGTTTGCCAAATACCTGAAGGAAGAGCTGGAGCGCGAAGGTCTCTCTGATGTCGAGATGGACGAGATGGGCTACATCTACGCCACCCTCAAGGCCAATACCAAGAAGGAGGTGCCCACCATCGGCTTCATTGCCCACTACGACACCAGCATGGACTGCTCTGGCGCCAACATCAAGCCCCGCATCGTCGAGAACTATGACGGTGGAGACATCGTGCTGAGCGAGGGCATCGTGTCGTCGCCCTCCAAGTTTCCCGAGTTGCTCGACCACAAGGGCGAGGACATCATCGTGACCGACGGCCACACGCTGCTCGGTGCCGATGACAAGGCGGGTATAGCCGAGATTGTCGAGGCGATGTGCTATCTGCGCGACCACGACGAAATCAAGCACGGCGACATCCGTGTGGCTTTCAATCCCGACGAGGAGATAGGTATGGGCGCCCATCACTTCGATGTCGAGAAGTTCGGATGCGAGTGGGCCTACACCATGGATGGTAGCGACCTGGGCAACCTGGAGTATGAGAACTTCAATGCTGCCGCCGCCAAGGTCATCATCAAGGGTATGAGCGTACACACGGGTTATGCCAAGGGCAAGATGGTCAACGCCAGTCGTCTGGCTTGCGAGTTCAACGCCTTCATTCCCGAGACCGACATCCCCGAGACTACCGACGGCTACCAGGGCTTCTACCATCTGCTGGGCATCGACAGCCACTGCGAGGAAGCCAAGCTGAGCTACATCATCCGCGACCACGACCGCGAGAAGTTTGAAGACCGCAAGGACTTCATCGAGTCTATCGCAGCCCGCATGAACGAGAAGTACGGCGAGGGCACGGTCAAGGTTGAGCTGCGCGACCAGTACTACAACATGAAGGAAAAGATAGACCCCAACATGCATGTGATTGACATTGTGCTCAAAGCCATGCAGGAGACAGGCGTCACCCCCAAGGTTGAACCTATCCGTGGTGGAACCGACGGTGCCCAGCTGAGTTTCCGAGGTCTCCCTTGCCCCAATATCTTTGCCGGCGGCGTCAACTTCCATGGCCCCCACGAGTTTGTCTCCATCCAGGTCATGCAGAAGGCTGTGCAGGTCATCACCCGCATCTGTGCCATCACCGCCGCATACAACGACTGATTATCCCCAATAACGATAGAAGCTGTTCCTTGTTGAGGAGCAGCTTTTTCGCTTTTATCCTATACGCTTATGGCTGAACTTCCGGCTCTGGTCAAGGACCTTGCACTCATACTCATCGTGGCTGGCGGCGTCACGCTGCTCTTCAAGCGCTTGCGCCAACCCCTCGTTTTGGGCTACATCGTGGCGGGCTTTCTCGTGTCGCCCCACATGCCCTACACCATGTCGGTGATAGACAAGGCCGACGTGCAGATGTGGGCCGACATCGGCGTCATCTTCCTGCTGTTCTCCCTGGGCCTTGATTTCTCGTTCAAGAAGATACTCAAGATGGGCATGGCGCCCGTGATAGCCGCCATCACCATCATCCTCTGCATGATGTTTGCCGGCACCGTGGTGGGCCACCTCTTCGGGTGGGCACGCATGGACTGCGTATTCCTTGGCGGCATGCTTGCCATGTCGTCCACCACCATCATCTACAAGGCTTTCGACGACCTGGGGCTTAGGCAGCAGAAGTTTGCCGGGCTGGTGATGAGCGTGCTCATCCTCGAAGACATCATGGCCATCGTCATGATGGTGATGCTCTCGGCCTTTGCCACCGGGGCCAACCCCGACGGCGAGCAGATGGTGGCTTCGGTCGTCAAGATAGGCTTCTTCCTCACGGTATGGCTGGTGGTAGGCATCTTCTTCATCCCCATGTTCCTGCGCAAGACGCGTCTGCTCATGAACGACGAGACCATGACCATCGTGGCGCTCGGACTCTGCTGCGCCATGGCGTGCATCTCCACGCTGGTGGGGTTCAGCAGCGCCTTCGGAGCCTTCATCATGGGCAGCATCCTTGCCGAGACCATCGAGGCCGACAAGATTATCCAACTGGTAGAGCCTGTGAAGAACCTCTTCGGTGCCATCTTCTTCGTATCGGTGGGCATGCTGGTCGACCCACATATCCTTGTCGCTTATGCCGTGCCCATCGTCATCCTCGTGCTGACCATCCTCGTGGGCCAGAGTGTGCTGGGCTCGATGGGATTTCTCCTGAGCGGTCAGACACTGCGCAACTCCATGCGCTGCGGTTTCTCTATGGCTCAGATAGGTGAGTTCGCGTTCATCATAGCATCATTGGGACTCTCGCTCCACGTCATCGGCAACTTCCTCTATCCTGTCGTGGTGGCGGTATCGGTCATCACCACCTTCCTTACACCTTATATGATCAAGGCTGCCGACCCCGCCTACCACCAGTTGGAGAAGCGGCTGCCCAAGCGGTGGCTGCGGCGGCTGGGCCATCTGGGTCTTGCCACCCACTCGAGTGCGGTGGAAAGCGGCAACTGGCGACTGCTGATGCGCAAGCTGCTCACCACGGCGCTCATCTACAGCATCCTCACCACCGCCACCATCACCCTCATGTTTACCTTCTTCCTGCCCTTCATCCGGCAGATACTGCCCCACTGGTGGGCCAACGGCGTGTGCGGCCTGGTCACAGTGGTACTCATCTCACCCTTCCTGCGCGCCATCGTGATGAAGCACAACCACAGCGACGAGTTCAAGGCGCTGTGGACGGGCAACCGCATCAACCGTCTGCCGCTGCTCTTTACCATCGTGGCGCGTATCTTCATCGCTGCGGCGTTCCTCTTCTATATCTGCAACTATCTGGCACGCTTTGCCAATGCCATCGTAATCACTCTGGCGCTCATCGTGATAGCCATCTTTGTGATGTCGCGCAAACTGAAGCGTAGCAGCATACATCTGGAGCGACTCTTTGTGCAGAACCTACGCTCTCGCGACATCGAGGCACAGGTGCGCGGGCGCAAGCGGCCGCTCTTTGAGGGTCATCTGCTTGACCGCGACCTACATATATCCGAGTTTGAGATTCCCCTCAATTCCGCCTTCGCCGGCAAGAGCCTCGCCCGTCTGCAGTGGGGGGCGCGCTTCGGCGTCCTCGTGAGCAGCATCCTGCGCGGTTACCGTCGCATCAACATCCCCGGTGGCTCCACCATCCTCTTCCCCAAAGACAAGATACAGGTCATCGGCAACGACGAGCAGCTGCATGCCTTCGGCATAGAACTCAGCAGCAATCTTGTGCCCGAAGACCCCAATATAGAGAAGCGGGAGATGGGGCTGCACAGTCTCGTCATCCACGCCGGTAGCGCCTTTGTCGGCAAGACGCTCAGCGAGAGCGGCATACGCGAGAACTATGACTGCATGGTCGTGGGAGTAGAAGAGGGGCAGCAGAACCTTACGATGATTAATCCCAAGCGTCCCTTCGAGCAGGGCGACGTCATCTGGGTGGTGGGCGAGCGAGACAGTATTGACCGTCTGCTCCAAGCCTGATGGCGTGGAGATGTGCGTTGCTGTAAAGGTAAAGGGTTGCGTTTAGCCTAAGGTGTTATTACTGGTTTGCCATTATAGCCTACACATTCATGCTCATTATCCTTGCTGCTTGTAACCGGCCGATACTCACATCCGTATCGGCTGAAACTCGCATCCGTGCCGTCCGATACGTATATCCGCATCGTCCGATACGCATCTGCAGAGATGGTCAGCAGAGTTGCCGAGGTACCCTCGGCTCGTGCGGAGGTCATGGCGACGGTGGCGTCTCTTACTATAAACAGAAACAGCAGGCTCTCCCTGATTGGCGGGTGAGCCTGCTGTTGTCTTATGTTTGTGAGAGGGCTGCTGTTGGTGCCCTCGATTCTTGCCTATGGTCTTGCCGTATGTGGTCAGCGCACCACCACCTTGGCACCCTTGACTATGTAGATGCCCGCAGGCACGCTTACGCGCTTGGTGTCACCAGCCTCGGTACTTACGCGATGCACCAGACGGCCGTCGATACCGTAGATGGCCACGGTCTCGGCCTTGTCGGCACGGATGATAATCTCGCCTTCGCCGCCAGTGATTGCCTTGCCGCCGGTGGTCTCAACATGGTCGATGCCTACAGGCTTGCCTGCCACATAGACAAACTGGAGGTTGGCAGGTACTCTGTACCCCCGATTCTCGTCCTCTACAAGCACCAAATTATACATGTAGTTCTTCATGTTTACGTACATGAATGGGCTGAGGTTGTTGTCGATATATGACATCTCGATGCCGCCCATCATGAAGTTAAACTCTACCTCTGCTGGGCTCCATGTCTCTTCTACATAGAGTTCGCTTCCATCGTTGGGCACATCAATCTGCTTGTAGCCACCTTTCCAATACTTTTTGCTGCCGTCGCTTGCATCCTCGCAATAGATGAAGTATTGCACCTTACCGGCACCACCTATATTTTTGAATTTATACCTGAATAGGGCGTAGTCATCATTTATCTTGGGGGCTTTGACCCTATTGCCGAAACGGAAAGCGTTCTCGGTCTCGTAGTCGCCCGGTGTGACGTTGGTCTCCACGTTCGTAAGTACCAGGACTGGCTTTGTGGTCATTTCGGCGGTGATTTTCTGGGGCGCAGAGATTTCTTCGCCCGCATCGTCCTTGACCCTGAGGTAGAAGTCGCCTTCTGGTACTTCTACAAGTATAGTGATCTGGCGTGTAATCGTCGAGTGGGCAGGCACACTGATGTAGCAGTCGCCTCCGGGGGTGTTATTGTAATCCTGGTCGTTTCTGCCGGAATGTAGCGTTATAAGTCCGATGTAGTCTTCGTTGCCATTGTTGGTCACCTCCACGTTGAAGGTGGCCTTTTCCAGACCGACGATTTTACCTGCGGGTGTTATGGTGGCGCTGAGCAAGGAGTTTGCCTTGGTCAGCTTATCGGTTGTAGCAATTAGGGTAATGGGCTTCATGCCGTTGGTATATAAACACTTGTGCCATGTGGTCTCGCCCTTTTTGCAATAGACGCCGTAGATGGTGTAGGTGCCGTTCTTGGGTGCGAAGTTGAAGTTGGTCTCGACAAATTCACCGGTTGGAATGCTCAGGTTCCTGGGATTGCAAATCAAGGTATATCCGCCCTTGCCGTCGCTGATGGCGTAGGCAAACTTGCCGTTAAATTGATTTGTGGTGGTGGAGAACAACGCATCGCCGAAAGACAGGCTGAATGCCTCTGACTCATTGGCACGTGTGTCCTTGGTGATGTTGAAGTACGTGTTTAGGTTTTCGCTTGTATATTTGTTTATCTCCAACGAGGGTGTAAATACCAATGGTTCGTCATCAATGCCATTGTAGGGCTGGATGCCGATAATCATATCGCAGTTGCGGTTGTATCCGTCGGGGGCATTGCCCGAGCCGGCACCGCCCTTCTTGGGATTGAGGATGGTAATGTCGAAGTATCCGTTCTGATAGCCGCCCCAGCCCCAGTTGATGTGGTACAGTCCTGAACCGTTGCTGCCGTCGCATACAAACTGATGGCCGCTGGTGGAAGAGAAACCTCCATAGAGTATAGGACGTCCGGCGCTGAGCTCACGGTCTATGAGGTCGGCCCATTCGGCTATGCTGTAGTTGGCACGGAAAACATTGGCAATCAGGTCAACGTCGTAACCGAAGTATTTGGTCAAATGGTAGTAGTTCACTACGGCTCCCGACGAACTGCCGTAGTCCATCTCTACCGCTGCGCCGCAATGCAGCATCAGCTTGGCTACTGCCTCTGCTTGTGTATTATTATAGTTGCCTTCTACATATCGTGGCAACATGTTGTCCCAGTCATAAGTCGCGCCTTGGGAGATGCCTGGCATGCTGATTTCGTTGGTTCTGGTGGTGTAGGCGGGAATGTCGGCCATGAGTTTCTTGGGATATTTCCAGAACGCCATAATCTGCGCCATGGCTGTGGCTACACATCCAGTCGCTGAACGGTCGTTGCCGTTGTATTTAGGACACATCATGTTGTATGGATAGCCCTGGTTCCATTGTATCTGGCCCAACAGAGGTGCTACCTTTGCCGATGCGCGCTTGGGTGAGGCGGTCATGGCGCGGTGCTCATTGAGCAAACTCAGTGCGGCGGGGTCTCCAGCCTTGACGGCTTCGGCCATAGCTTTGTAACTATCGAGAAACATGGCCATACCCTCGGTCATCTGGTTTTCGTCGTAGGTTCCGCTGTCGGCATAGCCCACGATTTCGGGCATACGGTCATCGCCCGACACGATGGTGAAGCCCTTGTCGGCTCCGTTGGGAAATACGTAGTAGTCGACTACCTGCTTGAGGTGGCTGTCAACGCCATTGATGGCTCTGGCCTTGGCTCGTGCCTTTCTGTCTATCACTATGCCGAGTCGGGAAGCCTGGTTCTCGGCAATCTTTTGCGCCTGTACGAATGAGCGTGGACCGGCTATAGCCGCCAGCTTCACAAAGAGCACAAGCATCAGAATGAGTAAAGATTTCTTTTGCATAATGAGTTAGTTTGGTTATAGTCAACTGCAAATATACGATTATTTATATACTTTCTATACCAAATCAGTAAAAAATTTTGAATAATAGCTGCTTTTTTGTATTTGATGATATTTATAATGCCTGTTCCGAAGAAAAAACGCGTGGATAATGTCCTTTCTTCTGAACAGGCATTGTGTATGCTTATGGGGTGTCAATGTGACATCAATACCACTGCACGGCGTTGGAATAACCACTGCGCTTGTCGTATTTGAGCGCATCGGTAAGCGTGGCGGCATTGCAACGGAACGAGAAGTTATAGCTGGTGTATGGCGCGAGCACCACCTGACAGCTCATGTTGAAGCAATGCAAATCGCGCTGCAACGAGGCGGTGGTCATGCTTATCTTGTGGTTCTCAAAGTCGTAACCCGACGAGAAACTGATATTCCACCCGTCGCTGATGCGCAGGTTGCCGCTCATGTTGACGGTCTGCGTGAACTTGTAGGGATAGCGCATCTTGTTGTAGTTGAACTTCTTGATGTCGCGGTTCTCGCTCATGGTGACACCATAGCCCACGGTGAGCGACCAGGGCATGGAGAAGAGCATGTAGCCATCGTCGTCGGTGGCAGCCTTTCCGGTGTCCTTGCGCTTCTTGGCTCCGCGCTGTCCTTCTATCATGTCGTCGTCGACATTGCTTTCGATGCCGGTGTCGATGCCTTCCTTCTCTTCTTTGCTGTCTTCTTCGTCGTCACCGCCGTTGAAGAGTTTGCGCAGTTTCTCTGGTGTGAGCGTGAATGAGAAGTTCTGCGACATACCCTGGAAGCGTCCGAAGCGTCCGTAGCCCCACTCTGTGTGGTTGCCCACGTAAGGCCGGCCGTTCTTGTCGAGCTCGTAGGCGTAGGTGGCGAAGACTGCGTGCATGTTGAAGGTATAGTTCTTCCACCATTTCAGACGGATATCCATGCCCAGGTCACTCCAGGGTTTCTCCTTGGCTGCCATGTTGTAAGACATCTGCAGGGCAAAGTTGTCGATGATACTCACCTTCTTGAAGCCGGTACTGTCCTTGTCGCTCTTCATCTTCATCTCGACGTTGTTGGCAAGGCTGAACGACAGGTTGCCGGTCTTGCCGCGTGTGGGGTAACCGAAGGCCGAGCCCTCGTAAGGAGAATACTCGACAAGGTCTACGCTACCGTCGGCATTGGTGCGCTGGTAGGTCTGGTAATAGCCGTAGCGCGCCGCACCGAAGTCTGGGGCGTAGCTGAAGCTGACCTGTGGGGTGAGGACGTGGCGGATGGCCTGTACCTTGTCACCGAAAATCTTGCGGCTGGGCACATAGAAACCATACAACTTGGTGCTGGCGCTCATGGCGAAGTTCCAGTTGTAGACGTTGTGCAGTCCGTTGATGGTATCGTTGACCACGGTGCCGGTGGCTTCGTCCCACGACTTGTTGACCTTACGCAGGTAGGTACGGTCGGTGAAGTTGAACGCCGGGGTGACGTTTATATAATTAAATAAGGTGAAAGTACCCTGGATAGGGATATTGTGCTGCATACCGTTGCGCCAGTCCTTGGCCAGATTGGACGACATGAGCTTGTCTTCCTTGGTGTCGATGGAGTTGGTGATATGTCCGGTATAGCTCATCGAAATCTTCTCGTACCAGCGCTGCTTTCCGGCTGCGTTCTTGCGACGGAAGGGATAGAAGCGGCTGATGGAGATGTTCATGTCGGGCAGCGTCAGGGCGATGGTGGTATCGCGCATGTTCTGGTTAAGGTTCACCGTCGAGCTCAGCGTCATGCCTATGCTCGAGAAAGTGGTGCTCCAGTTGACCGAAGATGTACGCGTGCTCTGCGTCATGGTCTGCGGATTGTACATACTGTACAGGTTGTTGCGTTCATAGCTGCTTGTGGCGAAGTTGACGCTTGCCGACAGCGTGTTGAACGGATTGGCCTTGGCATCCTGACGGTGACTCCACTGTATCTTGAAGCTGGTCTGTCGGGAGTAGTCGGGCATTCCCTTGTCGCCGGTACGTGTGTCCTGGAAGCTACCTAAGAAACTACCGTTGTATTTGTAACGCTTGCGGTAGTTGGAGGCTGCGCTGAGTCCCCATGAGCCCTTGGTATAAATCTCACCCAAGAGCTTGAGGTCCCACTTGTCGCTCATGGCGAAGTAGTAACCGGCATCGCGCAGATAGAAACCCCGGTCTTGCTCGTCGCCATAGCTCGGCATGATGAAACCTGAAGAATAGCTCTTGCTGAAGGGGAAGAAACCATAGGGGATGGCCAGCGGCAGCGGCACATCGGCCACCACGAGATAGGCGGGACCGAACACCACATCCTTGCCGGGGCGCACCTTGGCTCGCGACAGCGCGATGTAGAAGTCGGGGTGCTCGGCGTCGCAGGTGGTGTAACGTCCATGCTTGAGGAAGATTTCTCCCTTGTCGTTGCGCTTGGACAACTGGCTGCTGAGATAGCCTTCCTCCTGATGGGTGGTCACATTATTGATGAAGCCCTTCTTGGTCTTGAAGTTGAAGGCCATGGTATCGCTCTGGTATTCGGTGTCGCCCATCTTGAATACCGGCTTGTTGCGTATGCCGCCCTTCTCGAGCGAGTCGGGGGTACCCACGGCGTGTACCAGACTGCTGTCCATGCTCAAGGCGATGCGGTCGCTGGTCAGGTCCATGTTCTCGTACTTCACATTGGCCTCGCCGTAGATATAGGCACGTTTGGCTTTGGCGTCGTAGACCAGCGAGTCGTTGCCCTTGTAGCTTACCGGCGCGTCGATGCCGTTCTTCTTGGCTCGGTTGATAGAGTCGAGGCGTATCGAGTCGTCGATGGCTTTGTTGTGGTGATATATGGCCAGTTGGAGCGAGTCCATCTTGGTGGTATCGATGGCGGGAAGGGTGGGGGTGATGTCTTTCTTAATGGAGTCTTTCAGGGCGATGGTGTCGTTTTTCACCTTCCTGTTTCGCTTCTGACCCGAGGGTGTGGTGGTCTTGGCCATCACAAAGATGATGGCAAACAGGAAGATTACTATAAGCGTTTTAGTCTTCATTAAGACTGCAAAGTTAAAGAATTAATGACTAATTACTATCTGTTTTCTCAATTTTAACGCTATTCGAAGAGATTTTTCCATTCGCGGAAGCGCAAAACGCCCTCTTCTCCGAACTTCTGGAGACTGCGAAGGGCCTCTTCGAAACTCTTTTCGTGGTTGAGACGGGTCTTGGAGTAGAACTTGTCGGCATAGCAGATGACCTTCTCCTCGATGGTTTCGGGCAGAAAGTCCTCTTCGGGCAACGGCAGCTTCTGGCTGATGATGTCGTGCTTGGTAAGTCCTGCTCCGGTGTGGCGCTCGCATACCCGGGCGTGTCGCGGATAACCTTCGGCGCGCATGAGTTCGGCTCCTATCCGTCCATGACAGATGTAGGGCTCGTCGCCCATGCAGTGTATCGACGGCGCATGGCAGCGGAAGATGCCGATGTCGTGGAGCATGGCAGCCTCGATGACAAACTGGCGGTCGATGTGCAGTTCGGGATGGGCATCACAAATGCGCACAGCACGCTGCATAACGAGCGTGCTGTGCGTAATGAGTATATTCCGGAGGTTGTTGTCCTCCGGATAGTATTTGTCTATTATCTGATTATGCATCTGCCTCGGGGCGCTGAATATAAGCTATCACGTCGCCCTTGCGAACCTTGGCGCCCTGCTTGGCGTTAATCTCTACGAGTTTGCCGCCAAGGTCTGCCTTGACCTCAACAAACTCGCCCCAAGGAGCCTGTATGTAGCAGAATGCGTCGCCTTCCTTGTATTCTTTGCCGATGAATGGCTCAACAGCAGGAGCAGCCTCGCCGTCGCCCTGGAATTCCCAGAACAGCTGTCCTTTGACCGGACATACGATTGCATCGGCCTTTGCGTGCTTGAAAGCAGCCAACTGCTCGGCGCTCAACTGGCTTCCCATCTTTGCATCTTTGGCTTTCTGCAGGTCGGCGAGGAAGTTCTTCTTGGCCTGGCCGCTCTTGAAGTTGCGATACTGCTCGGGGTGCATAGCCAGCTCGAACAGCTCCTCATCGTCCTGACCATACTCCCAACCGTTCTCGTCCATCTCCTTGCGGAAGTCGTCGAGGGCGTCGGTGAGCAGTGTGTGGGCGTCGACATCGGTAAACTCGCGGCCCTGCTTCTGAGCCAGCTCGACCAGCTCGGGAGCGATGGTGCCAGGAATCTTGCCACTCTTGCCGAGAATCATACCCCACATAGCCTCGTCCATCATCACAAAGCGGCCCTTGCCCTGCTCGATAGTCAGCAGGTTCATCAGCGCGATGTTCTTGACATACTGGCTGAAAGGAGTAACCAGTGGAGGATAGCCTACGCGAGGCCATACATATTCAACCTCATCGAAGAGCTTGATGAGCAGATCGTCCATAGACAGCTCGTCCTCACCCTTCTTCTTGCGTACGTTGTTGATAGTAGTGCGCATACCGCCGAGGTCAGCCATCATAGAACCCATCATACCGCCGGGCAGACCGCAGCCGAGCAGGAGCGAAGACATAATCTTGTTACCGGGGTTGATGAAGTAGCCGAGCCACTCGTTGATAAACTCCTGGGTAAGAGCGCGAGCCTTCATGTAGGCACTCATGTTGATTTCGGGTACCTCGAAGCCCTCGTTCTTGAGCATGCTGATGACAGAGATTACGTCTGGATGCACCTTACCCCATGACAGCGGCTCGATGGCTACGTCGATGATGTCGGCACCGTTGTTGCAGACCTCAAGGATGCTGGCCATAGACAGGCCGGGACCAGAGTGGCCGTGATACTGGATGATGATTTCGGGATGCTTGTCCTTAATCATCTTGGTGAGCTTGCCCAGGAATGCGGGCTGACCGATACCGGCCATGTCCTTCAAACAGATTTCCTCGGCACCAGCCTCTATCAACTCATCGGCGATATTGTTGTAATATTCAAGAGTATGTACGGGAGATGTAGTTATACACAGAGCGCACTGGGGAATCATGCCGCCCTCCTTGGCCCACTTGATAGAGGGCTTGATATTGCGAACGTCGTTCAGACCGTCAAAGATACGGGTGATGTTGGTACCCTGCTTGGCCTTAACCTTGTACATCAGAGCGCGTACATCGTCGGGCACGGGATACATGCGCAGCGCGTTGAGACCGCGGTCAAGCATGTGGGTCTGGATGCCCACCTCATTGAAAGGCTTGCAGAATGCACGCACGGCGTCGTTAGGATTCTCGCCGGCCAGAAGGTTCACCTGCTCAAAGGCACCACCGTTGGTCTCCACGCGACTGAAGCAACCCATCTCAATGATTACCGGAGCGATGCGCTCCAACTGGTCCTTGCGTGGCTGGAACTTACCAGAGCTCTGCCACATATCTCTATACACGAGACTGAACTGAATTTTCTTCTTCATATTATCGATAATATTTTTAATATCACTATATTTCAAGGTGCAAAATTATACAAAAAAAACCAATTAGCTCATGATTGCTGCTTTTTTTTGTTCTTTGGTGGAATTTAATTGTCCCATTTCGCTTCCATTGTTGACTTCCTGCCCGCTCATTTGGCTTTCTTTTCTCCTTGTTTCCCTCTTCGTCAGCGTCCCCATTGTGCCGCGTTGCAGGCGGGTTATCCCCCTTCTTGCCCTCGCTGTCGCCCTCTGCCGTGGCTTTATTTATAAAAAATAGTCGCTTCCTCCCTGTTTCTCATAATTTATGAGTAACTTTGCGGCGACTTTTGCCGTGGGCCTCCCTTTATCCATGAGAGTGCCGCAGATGAGGAACGCCTTGTCTTCCCTTGTCAGGGTGGCGGCAGAGTCTTACATAACTGACAGACAAACCAAGAATGAAGAAAACAATTTATACCAAGTTTGACAAAACTCTGATTACGGCTCTTCCCGTGGTCGAGTTTCCAGGGCGCATTATCACCATCCTCACAGCGGGTGAGGCCGAGCGCGCCGTCGATTATCTGTTGACGCAGCCCATATTGGGCATTGACACCGAGACACGCCCCGCCTTCCGCAAGGGAAAGACCTACAAGGTGGCGCTGCTTCAGGTTTCGACTCACGATACCTGTTTTCTGTTTCGTCTCAACCGCATCGGCGTGACGCCAGCTATCATTCGTCTGTTGGAGAATACCACGGTGCCCATGGTGGGACTGTCGCTGAGCAACGACTTGCTGTCTCTGCACCACCGCGCCGACTTCAAGCCAGGTATGTTTGTCGATTTGCAGAATGAGGTAGGCCGCCTGGGCATCCAGGACCAGTCGCTGCAGAAGCTCTATGCCAACCTCTTCCACGAGAAGATCAGCAAGCGCCAGCGGCTCACCAACTGGGAGGCCGACGCGCTTACCAACCGCCAGTGTCTCTATGCCGCCACCGACGCCTGGACCTGCATCCGCCTCTACGAGGAAATCTGCCGTCTCGCCGAGACCGGCGACTATGAGCTGGTGACCGTCGAAGAGCCCGCTCCGAAACAAGAACGCAAACCCATAAATACAGAAGCATAATGCCACAATATCCATCCGTCATACTCAAGCGAGGCAAGGAAGAAAGCCTGCGCCGTTTCCATCCCTGGATATTCTCGGGCGCTATCATGCGCATGGACGAGGGGATAGGCGAGGGCGACATCGTCAACGTTTTTTCTTCATCGGGCGATTTCCTCGCCTGTGGCCACTATCAGATAGGTTCCATCGCCGTCAGAGTGTTGTCCTTCCGTCAGGTCGAGATTGACGCCGAGTTCTGGGAGAGCCGCTTGGCTTCGGCGCTGCAGATGCGTATAGCCATAGGCATAGCCGACAACGAGCGCAACAATACCTACCGACTCGTACACGGTGAGGGCGACAATCTGCCTGGTCTCGTCATCGACTGTTATGGTGCCACCGCCGTAATGCAGGCCCACAGTGTGGGTATGCACGTGAGCCGCCAGGCAGTGTGCGACGCCTTGGTTCGCGTGACGGGCCACCGCATCGAGAATGTCTATTACAAGAGCGAGACCACGCTGCCCTTCAAGGCCGACCTGCGTCAGGAGAACGGATTTATATATGGTGGCAGCGACGACAATACCGCTGTCGAGAACGGTCTTCGCTTCCATGTCGATTGGCTCAAGGGCCAGAAGACCGGTTTCTTTGTCGACCAGCGCGAAAACCGTTCACTTCTCGAGCAGTATGCCCGTGGCCGCACGGTTCTCAATATGTTCTGCTACACTGGAGGCTTCTCTGTCTATGCCATGCGAGGCGGTGCGCAAGCCGTCCACTCGGTCGACAGCAGCGCCAAGGCCATCGAGCTTACCAACCGCAATGTCGCCCTCAACTTCCCTGGTGACGCCCGTCACGAGGCATTCTGCGATGACGCCTTCAAGTATCTCGATGCCAACGACAAGAAGTACGACCTCATCATTCTTGATCCTCCTGCCTTTGCCAAACATCGTGCTGCGCTCCATAATGCATTGAAAGGCTACACCCGACTTAACGTTAAGGGCTTCGAACGCATCAAGCCAGGTGGCATCCTGTTCACCTTCAGCTGTTCGCAGGTCGTTACCAAAGATAATTTCCGCAACGCTGTCTTCACGGCAGCTGCCCAAGCCGGCCGCAAGGTGCGCATCCTGCATCAGTTGCACCAGCCTGCCGACCATCCCATCAATATCTATCACCCCGAGGGTGAATACCTGAAGGGACTGGTACTCTATGTTGAATAAAGAAGTAAGCCAATTCATCGCCGCCCATGACCTCCTGTCTCCGGGCGACACACATCTGATAGCCCTCTCGGGTGGCGCCGACAGCGTTTGTCTGCTGCTGGTGCTCCGACGGCTGGGTTATCAGGTTGAGGCGACTCACTGCAACTTCCACCTCCGTGGCGACGAGTCCAATCGCGATGAGCAGTTCTGCATCGACCTCTGTCGCCGTCACGCCATCCCTCTTCATCTTGCCCACTTTGACACCCGTGCCTATGCCGACCTCCATAAGGTGAGCATAGAGATGGCTGCACGCGATTTGCGTTATGGTTATTTCGAGCAGTTGCGCCTCTCCATCGGTGCCGCCACCGTGTGTGTGGCCCATCATCGCGAAGACAGCGTCGAGACCGTGCTCCTCAATCTCATCCGGGGTACCGGCATCGACGGACTCACCGGCATCGCTCCCCGCAATGGTCATGTGGTGCGTCCGCTGCTCTCCGTGAGCCGCCGCGATATCGAAGAGTGGCTCAGCGAGCAGGGCGAGGGATATGTCACCGACAGCACCAATCTTGTCAACGACGTCAAGCGCAACAAGGTGAGACTCGATGTCATCCCCCTGTTGCAGACCATCAACCCCTCGGTCGTCGACAGCATCTACCAGACCTCGCTCCGCCTCACCGAGGCTGCCCGCATGGCCAATTCTCCTGTCATCCACGACCGTTATCAGGGCGACACGCTCCCCTTTGCCATGTTGCGCAGCGAGGCGTCTGCCGAGTATGTGCTCTGGCATCGCCTGGCACCGCTCGGCTTTACCCCCGCGCAGGTCGAGGATATGGCGGCAGCCATCGACGGCCGTCCTGGCATGGAGTGGCAGTCGTCTACACACATCGTGGTGACCTCTCGCGACGCCCTGGTCATCGCCCCGCTCGAACCCCAGGCTCCCCAGCCCGTGGTAATGCCCGAGGCAGGCACATACCACATCTCTTCGGGCGAGCGGCTGAAGGTGGAGCTGGCGCCTTACACCCCCGATATGCCCATTTCCCGTGACCCGCTGAGCGTGATGCTCGACGCCACAGCCGTCGAACTGCCCCTCACCCTGCGCCGAGTGCGCCAGGGCGACCGCTTCACGCCCCTTGGCATGCGCGGCAGCAAGCTCATAAGCGACTACCTCACCGACCGCAAGCGCAATCTCATCGAGAAGCGGCACCAGCTGGTCGTTACTGATGCCCGTGACCGTGTAGTGTGGCTTGTGGGCGAACGCCCCGACCACCGTTGCCGCATCACCGCCGACACACGACGATATATACAGCTCACATACATACGCCCATGACACCCCTTGTCCTCACAGTCATCATCCCCGTCTACAAGACCGCTGCCACCCTTGACCGCTGTGTCGAGAGCGTGCTCAGCCAGGCTGACGGTTGCGAACTCATCCTCGTCGACGATGGTTCGCCCGACTCCTGTGGTGACCTGTGCGACCGGTGGGCAGAGCGTAGCGACCGCATCAGCGTCGTCCACCAACCCAATTGCGGTCTCAGTGCCGCCCGCAACTCCGGCATCGCCCGCAGCCATGCGCCCTACGTCACCTTTGTCGACAGCGACGATGTGCTCCAGCCCCATACGCTGCCCCCGCTGCTTGCCCTGCTCGCCGCCCATCCCGACTACGACCTCGTCGAATATCCCGTAGAGATACACTATGGCTCGCCGCGCTGCCACCAGCTTGCGTTGGCCGATGCCGTCTATACCGACTGGCGCCGTTACTGGCTTGACGCCCGCGCCTACACCCATACCTACGCCTGCAACAAGGTGTTCCGCCGCAGCCTCTTCGACCATTGCCTCTTCCCCGAAGGACTTACGTTTGAAGACGCCTGGCTCCTGCCGCGCCTGCTGCCCCATTGCCGCGCGATAGCCACCGTCACCACGGGCCTCTATCGTTACTACGACAATCCGCAGGGCATCACCCGCACCGCCACCGCTGCCGACCTCTCCCTGCTGCTTGCTGCCCATTGCCATGTGCTGCCCCTGGTGAGCAACGCCGACTATTATGCCCATGTGGTCAATGTCGCCCTCGATGTTTACCACGCCACCGGCCGTGTGCCTTCGCTGCCCCGGCTGCCTTACTGGTATACTCCCAAGTTATTGATTAACCGATTATTAGGATTCAGATTCTTATGCCGACTACACCAACTGCTCCGGCCAAGCCACTGATGACCTTTGTCATCACCTGCTACGACCTGCCCGCCGATATGTTGCGCGAGTGCGTCACCGCCATCTTCTCCTTGGCTTTCCAGCCTGGCGAGCGCGAAGTCATTGTCATCGACGACGGCTCCAAGCTGCCCGCCATCGCCGATATCGATGACGTAAAAGACCAGATTATCTATCTGCGCCAGCCCAACAGCGGCCTTGCCTGCGCCCGCAATATGGGTATCAGAGTGGCTACCGGCCGCTACATCCAGTTTGTCGATGGCGACGACTATCTTCTGCGTATTCCCTACGAGCATTGCCTCGATCTCGTGCGTTATCATAACCCCGACATGGTCTTGTTCGACTTCTCCACCCGCTCCTCGGTAGCTACACCTTATTCTTATGAAGGTCCCATGTCGGGCAGCGAGTATATGCAGGGTCACAACCTCCACGGCACAGCCTGTGGCTATATCTTCAGCCGCGAGCTGTTGGGCTCTCTGCGCTTTACAGCCGGCATCCTGCACGAAGACGAGGAGTTTACGCCCCAGCTCATCCTCCGTGCCGAGCGCCTGTTTTATACCGACGCCAAGGCATACTACTACCGTCAGCGCCGAGGTTCCATCATGCACGTCGACGCCGCCAGCCACATCGACAAGCGGCTCTCCGACTCGCTGGCTGTCATCCTGCGCCTGCAGCAGATGGCTGCCACCATGCCCGAGACCGACCGCCAGGCTCTCGCCCGTCGCGTCGCCCAGCTCACGATGGACTACCTCTACAATACCATCCAGCTTACCCACAGCCGCCAGCGCCTCGACGACGCCATTGCCACGCTCGAGCAGCAGGGACTCTATCCGCTGCCCGACAAGCGTTACACCCGCAAGTATTGGATGTTCCGCCGGCTCGTCCAGTCCAAGATGGGACGCAGCCTGCTGTTACATATAGTAAGATAACGATTATGCGCATACTCCTCATCGGCGAATACAGCAATGTACACTGGACCCTGGCTTGCGGCCTGCGCCAGTTGGGCCATCAGGTCACCGTCTTGTCCAACGGCGACTTCTGGAAAGACTATCCCCGCGACCTCTCCCTCGTGCGTCGTCCGGGCTGGTGGGGAGGCCTCTGTTACCTTATGCGACTCTGCACCTTGTTGCCACGGCTGCGGGGCTATGATGTGGTGCAGCTTATCAACCCCATGTTCCTTGAGCTCAAGGCCGAGCGCATCCTGCCCGTCTATCGCTATCTGCGCCGCCATAACCGTAGGGTGGTCCTCGGTGCCTTTGGCATGGATTACTATTGGGTCCACGAGTGCATTACCCGCAAGCCGCTGCGTTATAGTGACTTCAACTTCGGCGACCAGGTGCGTACAGACCCCGAGGCACAGGTGCATATCGACGACTGGATAGACACCGCCAAGGGGCGGCTCAACCAGATGATAGCCGCAGACTGCGACGGCATCGTCGCCGGTCTCTACGAAGACTGGGTATGCTATCATCCCCACTTCCCCCATAAACTCTCCTTCATCCCTTACCCCATACGCTGCGACGCTCAGCCCGCTCTGCAACCCCACGACAGGCTCAAGGTCTTTATCGGCATCAACCGCAGTCGCTCGGTCTATAAGGGCACCGACATCATGCTGCGTGCTGCGCAGGACGTGGCTGCCCGTCACCCCGAGGAGATGACGCTGACCGTGGCCGAGAGCCTGCCTTTCGACGAGTATGTGCGCCTTCTGCACGACCAGGATGTGCTGCTCGACCAGCTCTACAGCTACACGCCGTCGATGAATCCCCTTGAGGCGATGGCCCACGGCGTGGTGTGCGTGGGCGGAGGCGAACCCGAACACTACGAGATACTGGGCGAGACCCAGCTGCGACCCATCGTCAATGTCCAGCCCACTTACGAGAGTGTGGTCGAACAGCTCGAATATCTCGTCACCCATCCCCACGAGGTTGTCCGGCTCAGAGAGCAGAGCGTAGACTATATCCACCGCCACCATGATTATATTAAGGTGGCGCGCCAGTACGAAGACTTCTATCAGAGTTTGCTATAGCGAATGAAAAAAGTAGGCCGAAATCTTGACAGTCCAATCTTTTATTCGTAACTTTGCACTCCGTAACAGACAGGGGTACTTGCTCAACCCCCTTTATCAAAACAAGAATATGAATAATAAAAGACAGAGTGTGAGTATGCTCTTTATGCTTTTCGGCATACTCTTCTGCGTTTGCCTGATTGCGTCAAACGTGTTTGCGACAAAGCAGATAGCGATGGGAGAGTTCAGCGTTACCGGTGGACTGCTTGTGTTCCCAATCAGTTATATCATCAACGACTGCGTATGCGAGGTGTGGGGCTACCGCAAGGTTCGCCTCCTCATCTGGATAGGCTTCGCCATGAACTTCTTCTTCACCCTGGTGGGTGCCCTGTGCGACTGGATACCCGGCGCACCCTACTGGACCAATGACCAGGGCTTCCATGCCATCTTCGGCTTGGCTCCGCGCGTGGCAGCGGCCTCGTTTGCCGCCTTCATCGTGGGCTCTTTTGCCAACGCCTATGTGATGAGCCGCATGAAGATTAGTTCCAACGGCCATCGGTTCTCGCTGCGCGCCATCCTGAGCACGGTGGCTGGCGAGAGTGCCGACTCCCTCATCTTTTTCCCGCTGGCGTTCTGGGGCGTGATACCCTTGAGCGAGATACCCGTGCTGATGCTTATGCAGGTGGTGCTCAAGACTGCCTACGAGGTTGTGGTGCTGCCTCTTACCATCCGTGTAGTGCGCTGGGTCAAGGCCTATGAGGGCGAGGATGTCTATGACGAGGGTGTAGACTATAACGTATTAAAAATTTTCAATTTCTAATGGACAGAACTAAAGACGGACTGAAACAGCTGGGATCGGCTACCAAGTATGCCGACGACTATGCCCCAGAGGTGTTGGAGACCTTTGTCAACAAGCATCCGGGCAATGATTATTGGGTAAGGTTCAACTGCCCCGAGTTCACATCACTCTGCCCCATTACAGGGCAGCCCGACTTTGCAGAGATACGCATCTCATATATCCCGGATATCAAGATGGTAGAGAGCAAGAGCCTTAAGCTCTATCTCTTCAGCTTCCGCAATCACGGCGACTTCCATGAGGACTGTGTCAATGTCATCATGAAAGACCTCATCCGCCTGATGGAGCCCAAGTATATCGAGGTGACAGGTCTCTTCACTCCCCGTGGCGGCATAAGCATCTATCCCTATGCCAACTATGGCAAGCCCGGCACCAAGTATGAGCAGCTGGCCGAGCAGCGCTTCATCCATCACGACATGGGTGATAAATAACAGCGCGCCAGCCACACTATCCCAATCGCCGCAAGCATTCTTCATATTGCTTGCGGCGATTGTCATTTGTGGCTGGAGCGTCTCTGCCTCTTCTCGCTACCCGCGCTGGCGGCGTGGCAGTGGCATCGGCTGGCTCGTATCTTATGTTACGTGGGCTCGTGATTTACGGCACGTGCTTACGTATCGTAAGTCACGAGCCCACGTACCTTCCGTTACGAGCCGGCAACCGCGCCCTCTACGCCGCAGTCTGCGTGCTCCTTACGCGTCGTGACGGTCTCTGCCGCGCCATAAACAATCAGAGCACCACCCGGTGGGTAGTGCTCTGATTGCGATGAGGCTGCGGGGGTAGGGGAGATGGCCTCCCTGTGCCCAGTCTATTGTGCTGTGGTCGCCTCCTTCAGCGCCTTCTTGGCCTGCATGCTGGCTATCGCCTTGGCCTTCTTGTTGATGTCCTCAATGTTGTTCTTGCGATAGTAGCTGCGCGTCACGCCATTGCTGGTCAGCACCAGCGAGTCGCCCTTGAAGTAGTCTATGGTGCAGGTGTCATTGACCAGGTCTGTCACCTCCAGCTTGTTGTCCTTGCCCATCTTCGGCGTGCCGGCGGTGATGACCAGATAGCCGTTCCAGATGTGCCATGCGGTGAAGTAACCCAATGGCGGATAGACCACGGGGCTCTCCTCTTCGAGCGAAGTCTGTTCGCGCACATATCCCACGCTCATGCACGACCACTGGCGCTTCATCCAGAACCCGTATTCACGTGGTATAAGGTAAGTCTTCTTGATGGAATCTGGCATATCTTTCATGATACGCTTCTGCAGGCGAGGGCTCATCTGCTCATAGTCCTTCAGCTTGGGCATGACGATATAGCACCATATTCCCTTGAGCTGGTCCAGGTCTATCACCATGTCTGCCACGGTAGAGTCTTCCTTATTGGTGACCACGCCTATCCAGTCGCCCACCTTGAGCTGACCCATAATCTTGCCGCGGCGTGTGGCCTCGATTACGTTGAAACGTATGGGGTCGCTGCCGTCGTTGGGCAGAAGCAGTACCACCGAGTCGGTGCATCCGTCGCACGCCAGACCATACACGGTCTTGTCGCCGCTGAGTTTGAGCTCGTCGGTAGAGGCGCCCAACTTGGCTCCCTTGGTGCCGTTGTCACTGTTGCCCGAGCAGGCTATGATGGCCATTGTTGTCAGGGCTATGCCGATTATCGCAATTCTACTTTTCATCATTCTTGCCGTTGTCTATTGTCTATGCAAAGGTAGTGATTATGCGCGTATGCACCAAGTGATTTGCTGAAAAAAAGACTGGCAGCCACCGTCATTGCCACCCCTCTTGCTGTGACAGCGGTTGCCGTCATTCCAATTATTTTCACCCGCGTTGTAATATTTCTCTCCGTTTAAGCCTGTTTCTACTGAAAAAATTTTACTTTTGTAGAACCATAACTATCAACCACAATTTTTGCCGCTATGACCCACGATATATTCATCAGCTATTCGTCGGCTCAGTCTGACGCCGCTCAAGCCGTCTGCCATCTGCTCGAACAACATGACATCAAGTGCTGGATGGCGCCCCGCAATCTCACTGGTGGCGCGAGCAGGATCAACGGCAGTTTGATGACATCAAGGACAGACTCACCTTTGCCCATCTGCCCAGCATAGATAAAGTCTGCCGGAGCCTGGCCTCTCCCGATGAGGTGAGAGAGGTCGAAGGAGTCGAGTATTCGTGGAGGCAGCCGTCGGCTGTCCAGCGTTATCTCCAGTATTACTGCCCGCTGGTGTGGGTGGATGTATTCTCTGGTGCATCCCCGGCATTTGGGCGCCTCTACAGTCTGGCCCGCCAGCACCAGCAAGAGTCCCTTGCGTCGGGCCAGGTTGATGAAGATGAAGTGAAAAACCTCGTCAATGCCTATGCCAACCTGTGTATGTCGTACAACAAGTATGTGGCAAGTCTTGCAGATAGCGAGCTCAGTCCTATGGATGCCAGCAAAGCAATACAGGCGCTGTGTCCTGGCAGCCCGTTGGCTGGCGCTGCCGGTGAGGCCACGAGTGCCATGAGTCCGCTTGGTGCCATTGCCGCCATACGCCGCGAGACCTGCAAGGCAATGCTCACCCTGCTGCCCTATACAGACCAAGGCTTTAGCCTAACCCTATCTGACGAAGACTTCCTGACATGCTGCGAGTCGCTGACCGACGATGCCGACCTGCAGCTGTTCTTCATCAGCGTTGTGGAAATCCATATAGAGCTCGAGGCGATAATGATAGACATCCATAAAGCCGTTTCCTATGTGGAGAATATGGCCAATATGCGTCTCTGCGACTGTGACCGTACGGGCGGTGACGGCAATTGACGCACTGGTTGGCGTATGTCGTGAAAGGCTGGACAACAATGGCTTGGGCAGAGGTTGTCGGGGCGTGGACAATGGAAAATGAAAAAAAACTACGGTTTTCCTTTGTATTGTCTATGACTTGCAGTAACTTTGCACAAGCAATTGGTTCATAGATTGATTAAAAAGGGAATCGGGTGCAACTCCTGAACAGTCCCGCTGCTGTGAACACCTGCGGCCTCGACAGGCGAGGCAGGCAAACCATCACGTCACTGACATTTTTTCGGGAAGACGGTTTGCCAGTGGTCATCACTGCGATGACAGAGGTGTGAGTCAGAATACCTGCCGTTGCTATATATATAATAAGGTGTATGGTCTGCGAGGACAGGCGACATGCTGACAGTAATGACAATGACAGTGAAACGCAACTTGGCTTTAATCCTGACGGTGCTTCTGATGACAGGAGCCACCTCGGTGTATGCCCAGCCGAAGGATACGGCGCGTGTGCATCGGCTTCCCGACGTGGTGGTCGACGGCCAGCAGCGTCGCATAGACAACTCGGCTCCCGTGCGCGTCATTGGCAGTGCCGACTATCTGCGCCTTGGTGTCACCGATGTCGCCGACGCCCTGAACCGTCTGGCTGGTGTCACGCTGCGCGACTATGGCGGTGCAGGCGGCATGAAGACCGTGTCGGTGCGTGGATATGGAGCTCAGCATACCGGTGTAAGCTATGACGGCGTGATGCTCAGCGAGATACAGAGCGGCGAGATAGACGTGTCGCGCTACTCGATAGACAATGTGCAGAGCCTGAGTCTCACCATAGGCGATGGCGATGATATCTTTGTCACCGCGCGCCAAGCCACCACGCCTGCCGTGCTTGCCATCCAGAGTCTCACGCGGCTGCCCGCCGACCTCAAGCCCCATCTCACGGCACAGATGAGGCTGGGCTCGTGGGGCTATGCCAACCCCTTTGTGCGCTACACCCAACGCATGGGGCGCAGCGTAGCACTCAGTGCCGTGGGCGACTATGTCTATGCCGACAACGACTATCCCTTCCGTCTGCGCAACGGCAATGTGACCACCATAGAGCGGCGCACCAACAGCCGAATGTGCAGCGGTCATGCCGAGGTGAGTGGACTCTGGACGCCCAACGACCGCAGCAGTCTCTGGGCCAAGATATACTACTATGACAACGACCGCCAGCTGCCCGGCATCGTGCAATATTACACCAATGTGTGCGGACAGCAGTTGCACGACCGCAACTGGTTTGCCCAGACACGCTGGCTGTACCAGGCATCACAGCGGCTGTCGCTCCGGCTGACAGCCAAGGCCAACTGGGCTTCATCGGCGTATCGCGATACACTCTTGCCCGACCGCCGTGATGATGCTACCTACCAGCAGCATGAGTATTATGGCTCGGCATCCATGCTCTATGCTCCCTGCAGAGATGTGGAGATAAACTATGCGGCAGACTACTGCTACAACAACCTGAGCAGCAGTCTGGCCACCGACCGCAGACCCTATCGCCATACACTATGGCAGACGGCGGCGGTGAAGTTTCAGCGCCAGCGCTTTACGGCTCTGGCTCGCGTGTTGTGGACACTTTGTCTCAACGGAGCCCATCGCGGCGAGGCCCAGAGCGACATGCGGCGGTGGTCGCCTTCGCTCTCGCTCTCGTATCGGCTGATGGAAGACGAGGAACTCTATCTGCGCGCGTCGATGAAAGACATCTTCCGCGTGCCCACGTTCAATGAGTGCTATTTCCACCATTACGGCAGCCCCGACGTAAGGCCGGAAAACACGCGGCAGTATAACATAGGACTCACATGGCGCCACGCCTGGAGCCCCAAGCTCGTCGCCCAGGTGGCAGCCGATGCCTATCTCAACCGCATCAGCGACAAGATAGTGGCGGTGCCCTACAATATGTTTATCTGGCGCACCATCAATATGGCCAAAGCCCGTGGTATGGGCGTCGATGGCGAAGCGAGAGTAGAGTGGACTCCCTCTGCCGGTCACCGCATAGACCTGTCGGCATCGTACACCTATCAGCGTGTGGCCAACCGCACCGATGCGTCATCGCCACACTATGGCAAGCAGGTTCCCTACCAGCCCCTCAATCAGGGCAGCGCCTCGGTAGGATGGGAGAACCCCTGGATCTCGCTCTCCCTGCACGGCCAGGCCGCCAGCGGCCGATGGGCTACGCCCAATCATTATGAGGGTACACACATTGGTGGTTATGCCGACGTGGGACTTACCGCCTATCGCAATATGATGGTCGGCAAGACACGCCTGCAGCTGCGCGCCGATGTCGAAAACATCCTGGGCCATCAGTATGAGATAGTGGCGCATTACCCCATGCCCCGTACCCACTGGCGCATGAGTGTCAAAATGGAATTATAACAACAATTATAAACAACAATGACAATGAAAAAAAGTTTCTTAGCTATGGTGGCGCTCCTCGTAAGCGCTCCGCTGTTCTTCACATCATGTAACGACGACAACGGCCCATCCTTTCACTACGAGGTAGTATCTGACGGTGCCTTTATCGTCAACTCCGGCAATATGTACTCATCTATTGACGGTTCGCTGACAGGCATCAACTATGCCTCTAATGTTGCGGTGCAGAAGGTGTTTGCCGCCAACAACGGCGGACAGAGCCTCGGTTCTACCCCCAATGACGGACTGGTGTATGGCGACAAGATGTATGTAGTAGTCGATGGCTCGAATACTGTAGAGGTAATCAACAAGAAGACCATGCAGCGTATCAAGCAGATCAAGACTACCGAACTGCTGGGTGCAGCTGAAGGCAAGTCGCCCCGTCACATCATCGCTGGCAACGGCCACATCTTCTTCACTACCTATGGCGGTTATGTGGCTGCTGTCGATACTGTCAATTTCAAGCTCACAGCCAAGTACAAGGTTGGCTCTTATCCCGAGGGTCTGGCTGGTTATGCCAGCAGCATCGTCGTGGCCAACTCTGACTATGCCAAGGGTCACGGCAACATCTCTATCATCAACCTCGGTACCGGCGAAGTGGAGACCCGCAATGTAGAGGGCATCAACAATCCCCAGAAGGTATTCATCAACAACGGCAACGTGTATATCCTCGACTGGGTGTACTATGAGGGTGAGTATCCCAACTCAGTAGAGAAGGGCGAAAGCGCCATAAAGTATCTCGCCGGAAACAAGGCTACCAAGGTGACCGATGCCTACTATGCCAGCATGCTCAACGGCAAGCTGTATATCATCAGCAATCCCTACGCCGTGGCCAAATATAGTGTCTGCGACCTCAATAGTAATCCCTATCAGGGCACTACCACTCCGCTCAACCTCTCTGAGGGCGTCTTCTCTCCTGCCGGCATCGATGTAGACCCCGCTACAGGCGAAATCTTTGTTCTCTCTTACAACCAGGGTGAGAATGGTTATGCCGATTATTACAGCAATGGTTATGTGAAGCGATACAGCAAGAACGGAAGCTATATGTACAGTTATGACACTGGCGTAGGTCCTTGTGCTGTGTTCTTCAATGTAGGTGTGAAGACCATATTCGACAACTAAAACTGTCGCGATGAACGCTTTGCGCTCTATAATATATATAATAGGTATTGTTGCCGTCCTGACGTCGTGTCAAGGCGGCAACAATCGTGTTGTGACTCTCGAGAAGGGCGACACGGTGAGGTTTGACTACGCCACTCTGCTCACCGTGGTACGCTATAGCGACCACACCCATGTGGAGATAGCCAACCCGTGGGTCAAGGGAAGCGTGCTGCGGAGCTATGACATATCCCGCCCGCTGGGTAAGGCGGTGGTGACCACCACGGCACATTGCCAGTTGCTGACGTGGTTGGGCAAGACCGCGGCCATCGCCGGCGTGTGTGACAGCCGCTATATCGGAGTGGACGAAGTGAGGAAGAGACTGGCCGCTGGCAAGACTGTCGACTGTGGCAACTCGATGAACCCCGATGTGGAGCGCATCGCAGAGATAGGCGCCGACGCCATCATCGTATCTCCCTTTGAGCATAGCGGTGGCTACGGCCGTATAGAGAAGACCGGCGTGACCATCGTCGAAGCCGCCGACTATATGGAGCCTTCGCCGCTGGCTCGGGCTGAATGGATGAGGCTCTATGGCATCCTCTTCGGTTGCGAAAAGCAGGCCGACTCGCTCTTCCATGTCGTTGACAGCACGTATAATAGTTTGCGTCGCGAGGCAATAAAACTCCCTGAGGGCCGTTCTCTACTTATAGAGCGCAAGACGGGCAGCGTGTGGTATTGTCCTGGTGGCCGGAGTACGGTGGGTACGCTTATCGCCGACGCCCACGGACGCTATCCCTGGATGGGCGATGACCATAGCGGTTCGCTCACGCTCGCTCCCGAGCAGGTGGTAGAGCGCGGCGCCCATGCCGATGCCTGGATGTTTGTCTATTCGGGCAAGCCCATCACGCTGCGTGATTTGGCGGGCGAGTATGCGGGTTACAAAATCCTCGACGCCTTCCGCCACGGCGATGTCTATGGCTGCAATACCGACAGCGTCAATTATTTTGAGGAAATTCCCTTCCGTCCCGATTACCTGCTGCGCGACTATATACAGATAGTTCATCCCAGAGCGGGAAAGGGCGGGCTAAGATACTATAAACGCATTGACTAAGACTATCTACATAGGACTGGCAGCGGCTATGGCATGTCTGTTCATGGCCGGACTGATGACGGGCAGCGTGTCTATACCCTGCTCGGCGGTGTGGCATGTACTCGTGGGCGACGAGGCAGACGTGAGCGAGAGCTGGAGGTTCATTATCCTCGAGTCGCGCCTGCCCCAGATGGTCACTGCCATGCTGAGCGGTGCCTGTCTGGCCACTGCCGGACTGATGATGCAGACCGTCTTCCGCAATCCACTGGCTGGCCCCGACGTGTTCGGTATCAATGGCGGCGCCGGACTGGGCGTGGCACTGGTGATGCTTCTGGCTGGAGGCAGTGTGACTTTGGGTACGCTCGGAGTCACGGGCAATGTGGCGATACTCGCTGCCGCCTTTGCCGGAGCCATGGCTGTGATGGCGATTATCCTGTTCAGTTCTACCTTGGTGCGCGACGGCGTGATGTTGCTCGTCATCGGTATCATGGTGGGCTATCTGTCGTCGTCGGTCGTCACTCTGCTCAACTACAGCGCCACCGAACAGGGCATACGCTCGTTCATGTTGTGGGGAATGGGCAGCTTGGATGGCGTCACCCCGTCGCTTCTGCCGCTCTATGTCACCATCACGCTGGCGGCACTCGTGCTCAGTCTGCTCATGGTGAAGCCCCTCAACCTCCTCTCGCTTGGTGAGAACTATGCCCGCAATCTCGGGCTCAACACGCGGCGTGCCCGCAACTATGCCCTTTTGCTTACCGGACTGCTCACGGCTGTGGTGACAGCCTATTGTGGTCCTATCGCGTTTATAGGACTGGCAGTGCCGCATATCGCGAGGCTCCTGACGGTTACCGACGATATGCGTAGGCTGCTGCCCATAACCATGCTCACTGGGGCGGTGGTCACCATGGCTTGTCATCTGCTCTGCTTTGTGCCCGGGGAGGCAGGCATGTTGCCCCTCAATGCCGTGACACCGCTCATCGGTGCTCCGGTAATTATATATGTCATCATCCGTAAACGATAAACCTTTAGACTATGAACAAGATAACCACCCGACGTGGTGACAAGGGTCAGACCGACCTGTTAGACCACCAGCGTGTGAACAAGACCGACTGCCGCATCGAGGCCAACGGCGAGATAGACGAACTCATGGCTCTTCTGGGAATGCTCAAGGCTAAGCCTGAGTTGCCCGAGAGTATGCGTATCAAGATAGAGCATATCCAGATGATGCTGATGGCAGTGATGAAGCATGTGGCGAGTTCGGGTGCTACGCAGGTCGACATCCTTCAGGCCGACATCGGCGATATTGAGCGCTACATGAACGAGACTCCCACAGAGGGTTGTTTCCGTTTTGTGCTACCGGGACACTCGCCCATAGAAGCCTTGATGCAGTTGGTTCGTGCGAAGGTACGCACGGTGGAGCGCAGGCTATGTGCCGTCAATGCCGTCATACCTCTGCACCCCACCGTGATAATCTACATCAACCGCCTCTCAGACTATCTATTCTTCATGGCTTTGCAGGCGTGAGCCGAGGTTCATGCGAAGTAGCCCAAAACCAAAACCGCCAGACTGTAGCGTATCTCTGCTCTTCAGTCTGGCGGTTTGTTGAATCTATTGTTTCTCTCGGCGTTATGAGTGTGCCGATGTGAACTCTTCGAGGAAACGGGTGTCGTTTTCGGAGAACATGCGCAGGTCGCTCACACGGTATTTGAGGTTGGTGATGCGCTCTACGCCCATGCCGAATGCGTAGCCGGTGTAGACCTTGCTGTCTATGCCGCACGCCTCGAGGACATTGGGGTCGACCATGCCACATCCCAAAATCTCGACCCATCCTGTGTGCTTGCAGAAGCTACATCCCTTGCCGCCGCAGATGTGACAACTGATGTCCATCTCTGCACTGGGCTCAGTGAAGGGGAAGTAGCTGGGACGGAGACGAATCTTGGTGTCGGCGCCGAACATTTCGCGGGCGAAGGTGAGCAACACCTGCTTGAGGTCGGTGAAGCTGACATTCTTGTCGACATACAGGCCTTCGACCTGATGGAAGAAGCAGTGGGCGCGGGCAGAGATAGCCTCGTTGCGATACACTCTACCAGGGCAGATGATGCGGATTGGAGGTTCGTGACACTCCATATAGTGCGACTGGTCGCCAGAGGTGTGGCTGCGCAGCAGGATATTCTTGGTCACGTCATCAGGATGCTGCTCCAGGAAGAAAGTGTCCTGCATGTCGCGGGCGGGGTGGTCGGCGGCAAAGTTGAGCATGGTAAACACGTGCTTGTCGTCGTCCATCTCGGGACCGTCGGCAAGGGTGAAGCCCATACGCGAGAAGATGTCGATGATTTCGTTCTTGACGATAGTCAGCGGGTGGCGCGCGCCAAGGGCGATGGGGTAGGGAGTACAGGTGAGGTCTACATGACAGCAGCTGTCCTCAGTATTCTCAATCTGCTCTTTCAGTTCGTTTATCTTGCCTTGTACGGTCTGCTTCAGTTCGTTGATTTTCATACCCACCGTCTTTTTCTGGTCGGCGGGGACATCTCTGAATTCTGCCATAAGGGCGGTGATGGCGCCTTTCTTGCTCAGGTATTTCAACCTTAGCTGCTCAACCTCCTCGGCGCTCTTTGCGCTCAGGTTTTCCACCTCCTTCAGCAGTTCTTCTATCTTGTCGGTTATCATAATTACATTAATATATTATAAATTCGTTGCAAAGGTAATATTTTTGGTGGAAAATAAAAAATATATCGAAATAAAGTTGTACTTTTGCAGCGATTTGAGAGCCCGGGACCAGAGATAGTGTACTTATTGTCCCGTATGGTTTTACGATTATTATAAAAGAGATTTTGAACATGAGAAAGTGTTCCTTACTGATGATGTTGGTGATTGTCGTTCTGGCAATCGCTTTTTCCACTACGGCATGTACAGACAAGAAGCCTGAAGCTGTTGACAGTGTGGCTGTGTCTGATACCATAGACACTGTGCCTGAAGACACGTTGGTGACCATGATTGAGGAGCAGCCTATGCCCAAGGCCGCCGACGAACTCTTCGACGATTTCTTCTTCAACTTTGCCGGAAACAAGAAGCTCCAGCGCAAGCGTATTGTCTTCCCCCTGCCCGTGTATGCCGAGGAAGAGTTTCTCCACAATATCTCTGCGCGCCAGTGGAAGATCGACCACTTCTTTATGCACCAGGAGTATTACACCCTGATTTTCGATTCGCGCAGCCAGATGAACCTGGTCAAGGATACCACCATCCACCATGCTGTGGTCGAGAAGATTCATCTCGCCGACGAGCAGGTCAAGCAGTATGTCTTTGACCGCATCAACGGCCTGTGGAAACTTACGAAGATTGTCCACCACTCGGCGCGCCGCGGATACAACGCCAGCTTCCTGGCCTTCTACAACCATTTTGCCACAGACTCCCTCTTCCAGACTCGCAGCCTTGAAGACGAGGTTACCTTTACCGCCCCCGACCCTGATGACGACTTTGCCACCATTACCGGCACCATGCTCCCCGAGCAGTGGGACGCCTTCAAGCCTACATTCTTCCCCCACGGCACTATCTATAACATTCTCTACGGCCAGCATTACACCGAGAGCAGACACAAGATATTTGTCGTGCGTGGCATTTCCAATGGGCTAGAGATGGAGATGACCTTCAACCGCCGTCAGGGCCGTTGGCGTCTGTCAAGTTTCAGTTATTAATCTTCTTATACCCCCTATACCGATGAAGGATATCAGAGACCATTCACTCTTGGCGCACAATACCTTTGGTATCGATGCGCGCTGTCGTCGCTACCTCGAATATGCCAGTGTAGATGAGGCCCAGACCATTTGCCGCCAATTCTCCGCCACCGACTATCCACTGCTGATTATCGGCGAGGGTAGCAATCTGCTGCTCACTGCCGACTATCCCGCCACGGTCATTACCCCCGAGGCGAGGTTTGATGTGCAGGTGGTTGCCGAAGCCCCCGATGGAGAGACCGTAGATATAGAGTGCTGGGCAGGAACCACCTTCGACGATGTGGTGGCCTATGCCGTAGACCACGGATGGCACGGCGCCGAAAACCTGTCGCTTATCCCCGGCGAGGTGGGAGCCTCTGCCGTGCAGAACATCGGAGCCTACGGAGCCGAGGCCCAAGACATCATCGTGCGCGTCAAGGCTGTAGAGATAGCCACGGGCAACGTGGTCGAAATCCTTGCCGCCGACTGCGAGTATGGGTATCGACAGAGCCGCTTCAAGCATGAGTGGCGCGACCGCTACCTCATCACCTCTGTCGTCTATCGCCTCTCGCGCCGCTTCTCACCGCGTCTCGATTATGGCAACATCAGGGCTACGCTTACTGAGCGGGGCATAGACGTGCCCACAGCCCACGAGCTGCGCCAGGCCATCATCGATATACGCCATGCCAAGCTGCCCGACCCCAAAGTTGAGGGCAATGCCGGCAGTTTCTTTATGAACCCCATCGTTTCCCAGCACCATTTCGAGCAACTTCTTGCACTCTATCCTGATATGCCTCATTATCGCATCGATGCTGACCATGTCAAGATACCTGCGGGATGGATGATAGACCAGTGCGGATGGCGTGGACGTACCGTAGGTCATGTCGGGGTACACGCATGCCAGGCTCTGGTGCTCGTCAACCGTGGCGGTGCTACCGGTGCCGAGGTCGTGGCGCTCTACCAGACCATCCAGCGCGATGTCAAAGACCGCTTTGGCATTGACATCCACCCCGAAGTCAATGTGAAATAACCCCGTATACGCCCATGAACGAGCCTCTTACGTTCACTTTCTTGGGCACAGGCACCTCGGGTGGTGTGCCCTCGTTGGGTTGCAGCTGTGCTGTGTGCCGCAGCCATGACCCTCACGACCATCGGCTGCGCAGTGCGGCGCTGCTCGAGCATGGCGATACGCGCATACTGATAGACTGTGGCCCCGACATACGCCAGCAGCTTATGCCCTTCGACTTCCGCCCGCTCACGGCGGTGCTCCTCACCCATGTCCATTACGACCATGTGGGCGGACTCGACGACTTGCGTCCTTTTTCCACCTTTGGCGACATCAATATCTATGCCGACGAGACCACCGTCGGTGGCATCCATCGCGCCATGCCTTACTGCTTCACCGAGCATCTTTACCCCGGAGTGCCCCGGCTCAACGTACACACGCTCGAGCCTCACAAGCCCTTCCGCGTGGGCGACATCGACGTGCTGCCCCTGCGGGTGATGCACGGCAAGATGCCCATCATGGCCTATCGGTTTGGCTCCCTGGCCTATATCACCGACATGAAGACCATCTCCGACGAAGACCGACAGCTGCTCAGCGGCGTCGAGACGCTCGTGGTCAACGCCCTGCGCTGGGAGAAGCCCCACCACAGCCACATGCTGGTCGATGATGCCATAGCCTTTGCCCGCAGCGTCGGCGCCAGCCATACCTACTTCACCCACATGACCCACCAGTTAGGGTTCCATGACGAGGCCAACGCCCGGTTGCCCGAGGGCTTCGCCTTTGCCTACGACGGGTTGAGGCTGACCCTCTGACCGCGCACCGCGATGACAACCCCCGACGATATATACGAATAAAGCGTGGCCCGAGCCACGCTTTATTCGTTTCTGCTATCTTACCCTCAGCGTGTCGCCCACGCGTATCTGGTAGTCGGGGCCGAGGCCGTTCTTCTTGTACAGGCTCTCCAGGCGCATGCCGTATTTCTGTGCTATGAGATACATGCTGTCGCCGGCCTTGACCACATGGGGACGGTGCTTGAACTCCTTGGGCGCGCGCTTCTGCTTCTTCTTCAGATAGATGATGTCGCCCTTGTGCAGCGTTTCGCGTTTGTCGCGCTCGTTGTACTTGGCCAGCTTGCGCGCACTGATGCCAATCTCCTTGCTCAGCTTCTTGAACGTCTCTCCCTCACGGGCGTAGATGTAGTAGTTCTTGTTGAAATAGTAGATGGGGTGCAGCGTAGGATTGTCGGGAGTGATGCGCTCCGTACCCGAGTGTCGGGCTATGTAGCGGTCGTAGGTCTTGGCACGGTCATACTGGTCGAGCCCGTAGAGTTCGATGATGTTGATGAGCTTGTAGGCATACTGCGGGTTGGTGGCATATCCGGCAGCCTTGAGTCCGTGTGCCCATCCGCGGTAGTCGGTCTGACTCAGCGAGAAGAGCTTGCGGTAGCGGGGCTTGGTAGAGAGAAAACGGCTGTGGTCCTCGTAGCTCTCCAGCACCGTGTTGTAAGCGCGGAAGCACTCCTGTCTCAAGTCGTCGTCATGATAGGTGGTGGCACCGGTCCAGTCGTGACACTTGATACCGAAGTGGTTGTTGCCCTTGATGGCCAGGTCGCTTCGTCCGGCGCCGCTCTCCAGCAGTCCCTGAGCCAGCGTGATGCTCGCCGGGATGCGGTAGCGCAGCATCTGCTGTATCGCCAGGTCCTTATACTGGTTGATATATTGTTGGTATAGCGTGTTCCTGCGGGCCTGTCCGTATGACGACAGACAGAGCAGGAGGGCATATAGGAAAATACAGATTTTTCTCATGCTACTGATATATGTTTCTGCAAAATTAACGATAAAAGATGGATTATCGGCAGTCAGTGCCAAATAATTCGCAAAAAAGTAGCGCACCGCTTCTGCTCTCGTCGCCACCGATGGGAGCGTTTTCACCACCGTCGGGAGCGTTTTCACCACCGATGGGGGTATTTTTACCACTGATGGGGATGTTTTCACCACCGAAGCAGCCGTTCCAACCACCGATGAGGATGTTTTCACCACCGAAGCAGCTGTTCCAACCGCCTTGTCAGCCGCTTTCAAACCCACGAAGACCATCCATAACTATATTGCAAAGCGTGAAATCACGGTTTCAGGCTTCGATTTTATCGTTTCGTGCTTCGATTTCTCCGTTTCGTGCTTTGCAAGGCACTTATCGATCCCCTCCATGAGTTTGTTGGCGGTCACGGCGCTGATGCCGATGGCGGTGCAACAAAAAAAGGGGCTCACGCCCCCGATATCTTCGATTATTTTAGTTACTTTTGTAGCAACAAACCCTATAAGTATGACCACCGACCCTTCACCCATCGTGATATTGGCGCTCGGATGCAACGTAGATGCGCCCGTCAATATGCCCCGACTCCAGGCTGCGCTTGCCGCCCGCTTTCCGTCCATCCGCTTCACGCGGCAGCTCGTCACTCCAGCTATAGGCATAGAGGCGGCGCCGTTTGCCAACTGCCTGGCGTGGATGGAGACAGACCAGGACTACGCCACGCTGCATGCCGCTACCAAGGAGATAGAGCAGCAGCTGGGCAGCACCCGTGAAGACCGGTGCGAAGGGCGTGTGGTCGCCGATGTCGACATCCTCTGCTGTGGCGGCTGCCGCTATCACGCCGACGACTGGCAGCGCCCTTACATCCAGACACTCATGGCCGAGTTGCCTCGTCGATGACTATCGCGACGCCCTCAGTGCCGCCATGTTGGCATAGCGTCGCTTCATCCACCGGTTGTAGATATTGCGCAGCCATATCTTGTGCAGAGCGATGAAGACCAGTCCTATAAGCATCATGATGATATACGACACCGTGTTGCTGCATACCAGTCTGAGCAGGCAGATGATGAGCATCGGTCCCAGATAGACTCCAAAACTTACCAGCATCTGCACATAGTTGCCGTTGATGCCCGCCTTGCCCGTAAACTTGGTGTTGAGAGGCATGGTCTGCTTGTTGTATATCGTCAGCTGGAAGATGGTGAAGTACTGGAAGCCTGCGGTGAACACGCCGTAGGCTATCAGCATCAGCAGACTCCATTTGCCAGCTATCACCTGTGGCAGCATCAGCAGGAAAGGCCATAGCAACAGGGTGCTGTAGATGTAGTATTTGGTGCGAAGGAGCATCAGTATGTTCTCCTTGTGGGTGAGCAGACAGTCGATGTAGTTGCCCTCGTAGCTCATGACCTGCATCACCGTCATGGTGCCAAAGAGCAGATAGCAGTAGATGCACCAGAACGATGAGTAGTAGTCGCCGTCGTAGATGTCGGTAAAGACGATGACCATGCTGAATACCGCCACCATGAAGAACGCCGTTATCAGACCCTTGCGTGGGTTCTTGTTGCGCATCAGCAGCCGCAGTTCCATCTTGGCGTACATGCCTATTTCTCCATACCTGTCGAGATACTTCATCTGCGACACGTTGTGGGTCTTCACCGTTTCCTTCCTCAACAGTTCGCTGCGTACATGGGTGTACTGCAGACGGCGGTTGATGAGCGTGAGTACCACCAGCAGGGCTATCACACCTATATATATAAGTATGTTGCCACGCTCCATCAGCGTGCCGATGGTGGCGTAGAGGTCAAAGAAGTTTTCCCAACCCTTGAGCTTGCCCCACTTGAGCAGGATGGGCAGCGCCATGGTGCCATAGACACCCACGGGCATGAGCCACCACCACAGCGTGTCGGTGGTGAGGGTCTTGACGATGAGATACCATTGGCTGTTGGCGGCTATGAGCAACCACCACACCAGCAGAAACGCCAGCGACATCCACACGCCGTAGCTGAAAACGAGCGACATGAGCGTGAAGGGCACCAGGATGACAAACCAGGTGAAATTGTAGCGGGTCAGTATGGATGTGGCGACAAACGTGTCGATGCAGTCATAGCGTGACAGCGGCAGCAGATAGTATGGCTTTACTATCTGGGCTGGTGTCTGCTGGGCCATGAAGCGTGACGCGAAGTCGAGCAACAGCAGAAACGGGGCAAGGCCGAAGCAGAATTCGAGCGGGGTGGTGCCTCGGCTGTTGTTGGCGATAAGCGAAAGCATCACCGCAAGGAACAACATGTAGAGGAAACCGAAACTCATGGAGAACCAAACGATGTATTTGGCGGCGCGGTTCTGCTCATAGTTCAAGGCGCGACGGTCAGCCAGTTTGCGGTGATGGCGAAGCGTCTTGAATATCTGGTATCTGTTCATAACAAGCGTGGTCTGGTTGAGGATGGGGATAAGTGACTATCTCAGGTCGACCACCTCGGCGTGGGGAAATTCCTTGGCGTTGAAGGTGAAGACGCTGTCGGCCAAACGGCCAGCCTTGAAGTTGCGTACGGTGACGGTGGTCCACTCTTTGCCGCGGCGCATCTTGATGGTCTCGGGGTGCGAGGTCTTCTTGTCGATAAGGATATAGATTTCGGGCACGCTGTTTTTGGGGTTCCGAGCAGTGAGATGCACCCAGTAGGCCTTGCCTTTATCGGTAAGACCGAGGTTGTAGCCGGTCTTATACATATTGATAAATCTGTAGGGGTTCATCTGCAGCTGCTGGGCGGCGGTGGGGGTGCTCACGTTGACCTCTTCGGTCGACTTGAGGTAAGACCACTGTGTCTTGCCGTTGTACCATATTATCGAGTGGGGCGTCGCCACCTGAAACTTGTTGCCCTTGAGCGACAGCCGTCCGCTCACGGTGCCTGTCTTGGCGCTGGAAAGGGTGAATTGGGCTGTTGCGCCGTTCTTGTTGCTCACCACGGCAGCCGTCTTGTCAAGCACCTTGCGGGCTTGGGCGGCGTTCTGTGCGCCGATGGTGAGGGTGAGCATCACCATCAGTGTGATTAAGATAGTCTTTTTCATCATTTATCTGACAAAATACTGTTAAGTTGGTTCTCGTCGTTGACCAGCACCTGTCTCGGCTTGGAGCCCTGGGCTGCACCCACGATGCCGTATTGCTCGAGGAGGTCCATGATGCGTCCGGCGCGGTTGTAGCCGATGCTGAACTTGCGCTGGATGCTGCTGGTAGAGCCTTGCTGGTTGAGTACCACGTATCGTGCCACCTCGTTGAGCATTGGGTCCTTGTCGGCAATGGGCTCGCGGGGTGTGCTGGCGCCTTCGCCCTGCGACACGTCGACAGGCTCGGGCAGCTCCATAGGCTCTACGGGACCTGGCTGGTCTTCGATATAGGTGTTGATGGCGTTTATCTCCTCGGTGTCGATGAAGGCACACTGCACGCGCACTGGCTCAGAGCCGTTGAGGAACAGCATGTCGCCCATACCTATGAGCTGGTCGGCGCCCTTGCGGTCGAGGATGGTGCGCGAGTCTATCTGGGCTCCTACGCGGAACGCCATACGGCCAGGGAAATTGGCCTTGATGTTACCGGTGATGATAGAGGTGGTAGGACGCTGCGTGGCGATAATCATGTGTATGCCCACGGCGCGCGCAAGCTGGGCTATGCGTGCGATAGGCAGCTCGACTTCCTTGCCGGCAGTCATAATGAGGTCGCCGAACTCGTCGATGATTACCACAATGTATGGCATATACTCGTGACCGTTGTTCGGGTTGAGCCTGTGGTTAAGGTAAAGAGCGTTATAGTCCTTTATCTTGTTCACACCTGCGGCCTTGAGCAGGTCGTAGCGATGGTCCATCAGTGTGCAGAGCGAGTTGAGCGTGCGCACTACCTTCTGCACGTTGGTGATGATGGGCTCGTCGTCGTTCTCGGGCAGACAGGCCATGAAGTGCTGGGCTATCTTGTTGTAGGGGGTAAACTCCACCTTCTTGGGGTCTACCAGCACAAACTTCAGTTCATTGGGGTGCTTCTTGTAGAGCAGTGAGTTGATGATGACATTGAGTCCTACCGACTTACCCATACCCGTGGCACCAGCCACAAGCAGGTGGGGCAGCTTGGCAAGGTCTACCATGAACACCTCGTTGGTGATGGTCTTGCCCAGAGCCATCGGCAGCTCCATCTTGGTCTCCTTGAATTTCTTGACGCCCAGCACGCTCTCCAGCGACACGGTCGATTTCTTCTTGTTGGGCACCTCGATGCCTATCGTGCCCTTGCCGGGGATAGGCGCGATGATACGTATGCCCTCGGCGGCAAGGCTCATGGCTATGTCGTCTTCCAGGTTGCGTATCTTGGCAATTCGGGTACCTGGCGTGGGCGTAATCTCATAGAGGGTCACGGTGGGGCCAACGGTGGCGTTGATCTTGTCGATGCTCACGTCGAAATAGCGCAGCACCTCGACGATGTGGGCATTGTTGACCTTGATTTCCTCCATATCCACGGCGTTACCCTTGCCGGCGTTGTGGTCTTTGAGCAGACTGAGTGTAGGGAACTTGTATCGCGTGAAAGGCTCGCGGGGGTCAATGGGAGTCTTGCGTATCTCGTCGGCAGTGAGCGTCTTCGCCTGGGTGGTCTCGTCGCCCTTGGGCACTTCGATGGTCAGTGTGCTGCCCTTGGGCTCGTCGTTGGCGGCAGGCTCAATTTCTATATCAGGTACGGGCGTGGCGACCGTCGGCTCGTCGGGCGAAAGGTTCACAACCATAGCCCGCGACTCTTCTCTCACCTCGTCTTCAGGGTTCTCCTCGGAGCTGTCATCGCTTGTGTCCTCATCATCGCCGGCATAGACATTGGTGATGGGGGTATTGATGGTAAACTGGATTTTGGACGTAAAATAGCCCACGGGATTGAGCATCTTGCGGATGATGGTGATGGTCTCGGCGCTCAGATAGGTAAGGAAGGTGATGGCGGTAATGGCCAGCACCACCACCAGTCCGGGTGGGCCGATGAGGTTCTCCAGAAAGTCCACGCAGTACAGACCGTGTCTGCCGCCAGGGTTGAACACCAGGTCTCCGGCGAAAGGCGTGAGAAACTTGGCCAGCGTCACCGAGCACCATACCATAACCACCGTGATGCAGGCAAACCACTTGAGCAGGCTCACCTTGTAGGCGCGCATCAGCCACAGTGCCACCATGAGCAGGAATACGGGGATGAGGAATGCGGCAAAGCCGAAGTTGACGGTAATGAGCCAGTAGCTGAGCATAGCTCCCAGCGACCCGCAGTAATTGGTAAACTGGCGGGAGAAATTCAGCCATTCGCCCGGGCGCATGTCGTCGAGTATGCTCTGGTCTGCCTGACCCGTGTTGAAGTAGGATACCATGGCGATGACCATGTATATCACGAAGCAGAGCACCAGTAGTCCCAGGATGAAGTCGACCTTCTCGTTGCTCAGTATGTTGACGAAGCCCACGGCCTCGCCCATTGATTTTGGCTTTTTCTCTGTTTTCTTCTTTGCCATTATATCGTGCGTGTTTATTATGTTGGTGTGTCGTAAATGGGTTCTCTGTCATTGATGGCAGTTAGCGTGTTGCCATGCAGCAACCCGTTGTATCTGCAAAAATACTCCAAAAAAGTCATATACGTTCACGAAATGATTATTATTTTCATCTTTAGCGTGTTTTTTTTATCTTCCTCGAGTATGGGTTGAACCGCCAGGACGGTTGTCGGTATCGTGGAAGTTGCCGTGATGACCATCGCTTGGCCGAAGGGCATAAAAAAACAGCCCGTGCTGACAAACGCCATTGTGCAGACGTGGGCTGTTAGTGTACAATAATCTACATAAGGTTTTATTTTTAGTATTGCACTCTCTCACAGAGTATAACTTTATAACTTACTACTACCATAACAACGCTTACCCTTACCATCCCTACCGCAGTGATGTTGTTTTTAATGATTTTAACATTTGTAATGCCACTCCAAACGATATTTTGGCTAAATTTGTACACCTATGTATATTATATATGTCCGCCGGACGATGGCCACGACCGATAGGGGAGTGGGGCAACGGGTCGAGGACGCAAAGGAAGGTATGAATATGACAACGATGATGAAGAAGGCCGACAGGCAGATGAAGGCGCTCTGTGCGGTGGTGGTGATGGTGCTGGCGGTGACAGCTGCCAGCGCTGCCGACCTGGACTCGTGGCGCGCCGGCACTGTGGTGAGTGCCCAGGAGGTGACACGCTATGGCGTAGACCGCTGCTTTGCCATCGAGCAGATAAGCGATGCGGTGTTTGCCCGTATGTGCTACTCCTATATGCCCAATCCCCACATAGCCCGAGCCGACCTGCGCTATCTGCGGCTGCTCCACCGCGACGCCCACGACCGCATCGTGCTCGGCGAGATGGTCTGCCATCGCCGCATCGCTGCCGACCTGGTGGCTATCTTCCGTCAGCTCTACGATGCCCATTATCCCATCGCGCGCATGGTGCTGGTCGACGAGTATCGGGCTGACGACGAGACCTCCATGCGGGCCAACAACACCTCCTGCTTCTGCTACCGCACCGTGGCTGGCAGCCGCAAGGTCTCTGCCCATGCCATGGGGATGGCTGTAGACATCAATCCACTGTACAATCCCTATGTCAAGCGGCGTGCCAATGGCCGGCTGTTCATCCAGCCAGCCAACGCCGAACCCTATACCCATCGCGAGCTCCGCTTCGACTACAAGATAGAGCGTGGCGACCTCTGCCACCGCCTTTTCCTCCAGCACGGCTTCAGCTGGGGTGGTGCCTGGCGGTCGCTCAAGGACTACCAGCATTTTGAGAAATCATTCTAATCACTGATATGCAAACAGACATACAGCCCGCGACCCACTGTGTGAGAGTATGCCACTCTTTCTATCCAGCCATGATGGGTGGCCCCAATTGTGACCATGACGAAGTGGAAACCTATGACCTTGCTGCGCTCAGCCCAAGTGATGCCCTCAAGTGGCGTGGTGAAGGCGGACGGTGGAAACCGCTCGTCTTTGTCGGCGCTGATGACGACGGCATCGACATCCGTTATGGCGACAGCGTCACCCATATCTGCTATGGTGGCGGTCATCACTGCGACACCGACGGCCATGACTACTGCCGTTTTGAACTTTATGTATCTGTAGACTAATAACCCCTTATGCTATGGACCCAGCACTGAACAATTATCTTAAAGCCGCCGATATGGCCTACGACATCGGTGAGATACACGCCCTCACTCCCGACTGCGCCCACTACGATACCCTCCTACGCCAGCAAGAGGTGTTGGGGCTGCTCGACCAGGCTGTCGACGGCGGTTATGTGCAAGCCTATCCCATGAAAGCGCTCCTCTCCGCTGCCGATGACTGGAGTACGTTCCGCCTCGTTCGTCCCGAGCTCTTCAGACAGATACTCCTCGAGGGCATCGACCGTGGATGTCTGGGCCCAGAACACGATGAAGCATGGACATGGATGACTCTGGCTGCCGAAAACAACGACCCCGAGGAGTTTATGGACGACATGGAGCGCTATTACGACCTGCTCATGACCGCCCTGGAGCATGGCAACTATGACGCAGAGACCATCATGGACATGATATGGCCTCCCGAACAGATTATAGAAGAAGATTGATATGGAAAAGGACATCAAGAGACTGGGCAAGCTGTTCTCCAAGATAGACGGGTTTGCCTCTACGCCCAAGCGGTGGCGCAATATCGCCCTGGCACAGGAGGCGTTTGAGTTTATGACCACCCGCCTGCCGTTGCGGGTCGAGGGCGAGCTGTCGCCTTACACCCGTGTGCGTCTGCTCGACATGATGATGGAGTGTGTGGACGAACTCGATGTGCCCCGATTTGCGCTCAAGGTGCGCGAGTACCAGTTGTCGATGCGCGCACTTGTCGACGACGCGCAGGACCTTGCCACCGATACCTCCTTCGACGACTATGAGGGCGACGCAGCCGGCTACCGTCGCCAGCTGGATGTCTTTGACGATGTGGAGCGTGCCCGCCAGAAGTTGGCAGACTATATCGACCCCGCCGTGAGCGACGACGAGTGGATGGAGCGTTACCACGCCACGCTCCGCTTCTGTCCTGTCGAGCGCACAGAGCAGTGGGAAGAGGTTATCTATGAGGTAGAGCGCCGCTGTTACAACAAGACTCGGCTGTCGTGGCGAGGTATGGGCTTCTGCTTCAAGTATTGGAGCATCAAGAGGGATGTCCTCGCCGCGATGGGCATCGACTGGCAGAGTCCGCAGGAGATGAACCCGCGGTGCAGGTTTGACTGAGCGCGCGCAGTCACCACCCAGAGAAATGCGAAAAGGGACGCGGAAGGCATGTGGTCTTCCTGCGTCCCTTTTCTGATAAATATAAAGTGAAAAATGGTCTCATATCAGAGGCATACCAGCCTCGGCACACTCGCGGCGCATGTCTTCGGGCCAGATACTCGCCTGGATTTCGCCGATATGTGCCTTGTGGAGCAGCACCATGCACAGTCGGCTCTGCCCGATACCGCCTCCGATGCTCAGCGGCAGCTTTCCGTCGAGCAGCTGACGGTGGAAGTAGAGCTCCTTGCGGTCTTCCTTGCCCTCGAGGGCCAACTGGCGCAGCAGGGCTTCCTTGTCTACGCGGATGCCCATGGACGACAGCTCAAACGAACGGTTGAGTATGGGGTACCAAATCAGTATATCGCCATTGAGTCCGGCCCTCCCGTTCTCGCCCATGGTCGTCCAGTCGTCGTAGTCGGGAGCGCGGCCGTCGTGCTTCTTGCCGTCGTTCAGCCGGCCACCAATTCCGATGATGAACACGGCGCCCCACTTGCGGCAGATGGCGTCTTCGCGCTCCTTGGGGGTGAGGTCGGGGTACATCTGGAGCAGTTCTTCGCTGTGTATGAAGTGTATCTGTCGCGGCAGAAATGCCTTCAGTTGCGGATAAGTCTCACACGCCAGATACTCGGTGCGCAGAATGGCGGCGTAGATGCGCTCTACCACGTTCTTGAGATGACTCACTGTGCGCTCCTCATTGGTTATCACCGCTTCCCAGTCCCACTGGTCCACGTAGAGCGAGTGCAGATTGTCCAGTTCTTCATCGGCGCGTATAGCGTTCATGTCGGTATAGATGCCGTAGCCCGGTTCAATCTCGTATTCAGCCAACGTGAGCCGCTTCCACTTGGCCAGCGAGTGCACCACTTCGGCTTTGGCGTCGCCCAGGTCGAGGATGGGGAACGTCACGGGGCGCTCGGTGCCGTTCAAGTCGTCGTTGATGCCCAGTCCTTTGAGCACAAAGAGCGGTGCAGTAACCCGTTGCAACCGCAGTTCGGTCGAGAGGTTCTGCTGAAAGAAGTCCTTGACCAGCTTGATGCCATGTTCGGTCTGACGGCGGTCAAGTACACGCTTGTATTCTTTATTGATGATAAGTTTACTCATGATTTCGTGTTAAATTGCTTGCAAAGGTAGATAATTTCTTATAAACTGCAAATTAAATTGCGTTATATTTTGTCATTCTGTCGATAATCGTGGGAAATATATTGACAATCTGTGCGCCGCTGCAAATAAATGATAGGAATTTTGCACATTTCAAAAGAAAGCTGTAACTTTGCATCACAGTTATGGCTCCGTAGCTTAGCTGAATAGAGCGTCAGATTCCGGTTCTGAAGGTCGTGGGTTTGAATCCCAACGGAGTCACTACGATGAAAGAGGAAGTCACCGAGATGGGGTAGGCTTCCTCTTTTGCTTTTGTGTTTGTGCCCAGCGCGACAGCCCTTGCCGCGGTTCTTGTAAAGCATTGATATAGCGATTGTTGAGGCTGCGTTGTCGCCGTGCTGATGACTTTTGCTGGCTCGTATCATAAGTCACGTGAGCCCGTATCGTATGTCACGCGGTCACGTGACAATTGGCACGTGCTCACGTATCATTTGATACGAGCCGACGACGATGGTCAGTGGTCTGCCCATGATGGTCAGTGGGTCGCAGACGGTGGTCTGTGTACCCATCTATGGCCACTGGGCGATGGCGTAAGCATGGAGGCTGTCGGCCAAATCGCCCCTTTCTGGCTCGAGTTTAGTCATAATAAATATAAATATGTGTGATTTTGCCTCCGGCGTTGTCGGAAAATCAATAATTATTTGTAATTTTGCATCTTAATAGCAACATGCTGATACGACAGATGAGTAATAGCTCTACCGAACACATATTGACACAAACCATCGATGCCCTTGCCGACCCCTCTTCGTTAGAGGGGCTTATCTGTGGGCGCTCATTTCCCTCGTGGCCCGTCCTCGAAGAGATCGTCCAGTTGGCAAGAGCGGTTATATTTCCAGGCTACTACGGCAAATCATCGGTCGACCCCAATACCTTACGCTTCCATATCGGTGTCACTGTCGAACAGTTGCACCACCTGCTCGAACAGCAGATACGTGACGTGCTCTGCGCAGCGCGCCCCGATGATGCCGTGTCGGCTCTGCGGCGTGAGGCCAAGGACAAGGCTATGCAGCTGATAGCGCGTCTGCCTGAGTTGCGCCGCCGGCTTGCCACCGATGTCGACGCCGCCTATCTGGGTGACCCTGCCGCCAAGAGCTTTGCCGAGATTATCAGCTGCTATCCCACCATCAAGGCCCTGTCCAACTATCGTATAGCGCATGAGCTATACCTCCTTGGCGTTCCCCTCATCCCCAGGATGATGACAGAGATGGCCCACTCGGAGACCGGCATCGACATTCACCCTGGCGCCACGATTGGCGACCACTTCGCCATAGACCACGGCACGGGTGTGGTAATCGGCGAGACCTGCCGCATAGGCCGCAACGTGAAGCTCTATCAGGGAGTGACGCTGGGCGCCCGCAGTTTCCCCCTCGATGACCAGGGCAACCCCATCAAGGGTATCGACCGCCATCCCATCCTCGAAGACAACGTGGTGGTCTACGCCAATGCCACCATCCTGGGTCGCATCACTATCGGCGAAGGCTGTGTGGTGGGCGCCAATACTTGGGTGATGCACGACATGGCCCCTCAGACAAGCAAATACATAAAGAACAAAGACGATAATAACAATGGAATTTGAACTCATCGCCAAAACCTTCATGGGCCTGGAGCCCATTTTGGCACAAGAGCTGACCCAATTGGGTGCTAACAACGTACAGATAGGACGCCGCATGGTGTCGTTTACCGGCGACAAGGAGCTGATGTATCGCGCCAACTTCCAGCTGCACACTGCCATCCGTATCCTCAAAACCATCAAACACTTCAAGGCCCGCTCTGCCGAGGACGTCTATGAAGCCGTAAAGCAGATAGAATGGCAGAAGTATATCCTTGATGGCAAGACTTTCGCCGTTGACTCGGTGGTCTACTCAGAGGAATTCCGCAACTCCCGCTTCGTAACCTATAAGGTCAAGGATGCCATTGTCGACCAGTTCAGAGAACAGACCGGCAACCGCCCCAACATCTCTGTGACCAACCCTGATATCCGTCTGCATATCCATATCGCCGAAGACAACGCAACCCTCTGCCTCGACTCGAGCGGCGAGTCTCTGCACCGCCGTGGCTACCGTCAGGAGAGCGTAGAGGCACCTCTGAACGAGGTGTTGGCAGCCGGCATGATACTCATGACAGGCTGGAAGGGCGAGTGTGACTTCATAGACCCCATGTGTGGGTCGGGCACGCTGCTGGTCGAGGCTGCACTGATAGCCCGCAACATCAGCCCTGGTGTCTTCCGCAAGGAGTTTGCCTTTGAGAAGTGGCCCGACTTCGACGCCGACCTCTTCGACAACATCTACAATGACGACTCTCGCGAGCGCGAGTTCGAACACCACATCTATGGTTATGATGTGGATATGAAGGCGGTGAACACTGCGCGTCTGAACGTGCGTGCCGCCGGACTCACCAAGGACATCACCATAGAGAATGCCGACTTCAAGAACTTCACCAAGCCTGCCAACAAGAGCATCATGGTGACCAATCCTCCTTACGGCGAACGCATCTCTACCCCCAACCTGCTCGCCACCTACAAGATGATAGGCGAGCGTCTCAAGCACCAGTTCATGGGCAACGAGGCTTGGGTGCTCTCTTACCGCGAGGAATGTTTCGACCAGATAGGTCTGAAGCCCTCGATCAAGATACCCGTCTACAACGGCAGTCTGGAGTGCGAGTTCCGCAAGTATGCCATCTTCGACGGCAAGATGCGCGACTTCCGCTCTGAGGGCGGTGTGGTCAAGACCGAAGACGAGAAGCGCGAGATGGCACAGAAGCACCGCTTTCGCAAGGAGCGTGAGTTCAAGCGCCGTCTGGACGAGCACGAGGAAAACGAGGAAGGCGACATCCGCTCATTCAAGTTCCACTCGTTTGATGACAAGCAGCGTCCTGCCCGTCGTGGCAAGGACGACCGCTTCGGCGACCGTCAGGACCGCGGCCGTACCCGCTTCACCGACAATGACCGTCGTGGCAAGGACAGTCGTGGCGGCAAGGGCGGCAGCAAGGGTGGCAAGCGCAATCCCTTCAAGACATACGACGCCGAGACAGAAGATTAATCATCAGGACAGTAGTCAGGGTGCTTCCATCCCTATGCACCGCAACGGGGGAGGCATCGGGGCTGTCAGTATATTATATATATAATAAGGTATAGGTCATGAATATCAAGACATCATTCATCGCTATGGCAGCAATGTTATCAACTGGCGTGCAGGCACAGACCGCACAGCAGGTAGGTATGGTCAAGGAGCAGACAGGCGACAAGGGACTCACCCTTGAAGACATCAACTTTGGCGGCAGAAACTTCCACAACATGCGTGTGCAGAACCGCTGGTGCACCTGGTGGGGCAACCAGCTGGTGCGTCAGGATGCCGAGGCCTGCTTCATCGTAGACAAGAAGAGCGGCAAGGAGCGCCGCCTCTTTGCCATCAATGAGGTAAACCAGTGGGCTGGTCCCACCAAGAGCCGCAAGGTACACTCGCTCTACAACGCGCAGTTCCCCTATGCCGACAAGAGCATCGTGGTCATCCGCGAAGGACACACGATATACACCTTTGACTTCAAGAAGAAGGCACTGCTCAGCGATCGCCAGATAGATGGCGATATCCTCGAGACCTGTGCTGCCAGCGAGGCTGTGGCATATCTCAAGGACGACAACCTCTATGTGCAGCGCGGCGTGAAGGAGTGGCAGCTCTCCGCCGACGGTTCGCGCAACATCGTCTACGGCCAGAGCGTACACCGCGATGAGTTTGGCATACACAAGGGCACCTTCTGGAGTCCCGACGGTACGCGTCTGGCCTTCTACCGCATGGACCAGTCGATGGTGACCGACTATCCCCAGGTCAACATCCCTGAAATCAACTTCAACCACCCCGAGACCGAGAGCTGCATAGCCACCGCCGCTCCCGACAAGTATCCCATGACCGGCGAGACTTCTCACAAGGTGACCGTGGGTGTCTTTGACCTCAACACCGGCAAAACCGTCTATCTCAAAGCCGGCGACCCCACCGACCGCTACTTCACCAACATCGCCTGGAGCGCCGACGGCAGCAAGGTCTATATGTTTGAACTCAACCGCGACCAGAACGACAGCCGTCTCTCCTGTTACGACGCACAGACAGGCGAAAAGAGCGGCGAGCTCTATCGTGAGACCGACGAGAAATACGTAGAGCCGCAGAACCCCATCATGTTCCTGCCTTGGGACAACTCCACCTTTATCATGCAGAGCCGTTGCGACGGTTACAACCACCTCTACCTCTGCTCCATCGGCAAGCATGGCAGTCGTATGGCTGGCAATACCGAGTCGGTAGATATCAAGCCCCTCACCCAGGGCGAGTGGGAAGTGTTTGAGGTGGTAGGCTTCAACGCCCGTCGCAAGAGTGTCATCATCACCGGCAATGCCCTCAGTCCTATCCAGAAGAACGTGTTCATGGTAGACTGTGTTACCGGCAAGCGCACCCTCATCGACGCCAATGGCGAGGGCTGGCACAGTGCCCAGATAAGCAGTGACGGTCAGTACCTCTATGACTCTTACACTACACCTGACACCCCTCGCAATATCGCCATCATCAATGTAGACAACGGCAAGAAGCTCGACTACTTCTCTGCCCCCGACCCCTGGAAGGGTTATCGCGTGCCCGAGTACAGTTGTGGTACGGTGAAGGCAGCTGATGGTACCATCGACCTCTACTGGCGTATGGTCAAGCCCACAGGCTTCGACCCCGCCAAGAAGTATCCCGCCATCGTCTATGTCTATGGCGGTCCCCACGCCCACAATGTCGAAGCAAGCTGGCACTATGGCAGCCGCAGTTGGGAGACATATATGGCCGACAAGGGCTATCTGCTCTACATCCTCGACAATCGCGGCAGCGAGCATCGTGGCAAAGCCTTTGAGCAGGTTACGTTCCGCCAGTTGGGTCAGGAAGAGATGAAAGACCAGATGAAAGGTGTGGAATATCTGAAGAGCCTTCCCTATGTCGATGGAGACAAAATCGGCGTTCACGGATGGAGCTTCGGCGGATTTATGACCATCTCGCTGATGACCAATTACCCCGACGTGTTCAAGGTAGGCGTGGCCGGTGGTCCCGTCATCGACTGGCACTGGTACGAGGTGATGTATGGCGAGCGCTACATGGACACCCCGCAGACTAACCCTGAAGGCTACAAGAAGACATCGCTGCTCTACAAGGCCAAGGACCTCAAGGGCAAGCTCCAGATTATCACCGGCTACAACGACCCTACCGTCGTGCCTCAGCACTGCCTCACCTTTCTCAAGGCATGTATCGCCGCCGGCACCCAGCCCGACTTCTTTGCCTATCCCGGTGAACCCCACAACATGCGCGGTCATCAGAGTACCCATCTCCACGAGCGCATCAGTCAGTACTTCTTTGACTATCTCAAGTAAAGACATAAACCTATAATTCATATACAGTCATGAAGATATTATTGTTAGGAAGCGGCGGCCGCGAACACGCCTTGGCCTGGAAAATCGCTCAAAGCGAGAAAGTGGAGAACCTCTTTATCGCTCCCGGAAACGCCGGTACGGCCGGTGTGGGGCAGAATGTGGCTATCAAGGCCGATGATTTTGAGTCGCTCAAGCAGTTTGTCGCCGACAACGGTGTGGATATGGTTGTGGTAGGCCCCGAAGACCCGCTGGTCAAGGGCATCTACGACGACTTCAAGGCCGACGAGCGTACTGCCGGTGTGCCCGTGATAGGTCCCTCCAAGGCCGGTGCCGTGCTCGAGGGCAGCAAGGACTTTGCCAAGCAGTTTATGAAGCGCCACAATATCCCCACGGCACGCTACGAGACCTTCGACGGTACCACCCTTGATGAAGGCTTGAAGTTTCTCGAAACCCTCAAGGCTCCCTACGTGCTCAAGGCCGACGGACTTTGTGCCGGCAAGGGTGTGCTCATCCTCCCCACGCTCGACGAAGCCAAGAAAGAGCTGCGCGAGATGCTCGGCGGTATGTTCGGTAATGCCTCTGCGCGTGTGGTCATCGAAGAATTCCTCAGCGGTATCGAGTGCTCTGTGTTTGTGCTTACCGACGGCAAGAACTATAAGGTCCTGCCCGAGGCCAAGGACTACAAGCGTATCGGCGAGGGCGATACCGGTCTGAATACTGGCGGTATGGGCAGTGTTACGCCCGTTCCCTTTGCCACCGAGGCATGGATGAAGAAGGTGGAAGACCGCATCATCCGTCCTACAGTCGATGGCCTCGCCGAGGAAGGTATCGACTACAAAGGCTTCATCTTCTTCGGACTCATCAATGTCGATGGCGAGCCTATGGTGATAGAATACAACTGCCGTATGGGTGACCCCGAGACCGAGAGCGTCATGCTGAGGCTGAAGAGCGACATCGTGGACCTCTTTGAGGGCGTTGCCGAGGGCAATCTGGCTGAGCGCGAGATAGAGTTTGATCCTCGCGCTGCCGTGTGCATCATGCTCGTCAGCGGCGGATACCCCGAGCACTACGAGAAAGGTTATCCCATCAGCGGTATCGACAGCGTGGAGGGGAGCATCGTCTTCCATAGCGGTACGGCAGTCAAAGACGGCGAGGTGGTCACTGCCGGTGGCCGCGTGATAGCCGTTTCGTCGTATGGCAAAGACCGTGAAGAAGCCCTCCGCAAGAGTTTCGGTGAAGCCCAGAAGATACAGTTCAAGGACAAGTACTTCAGAAGCGACATCGGTCAGGACCTCAAGTGACACAAGCATAACCCCCATGCTCTCTGCCGTGACTTGCGGCAGGGAGCAGACAAGAGTAACGAATGAAACGGATACAGAACAGATTAGCCGAAAGCCGATATGCGCTGCCCTTCGTGGCAGTGGTAGCCGTGGCGGTATACCTGACAGCCGGGCTCTTTACCCACAATCTGTGGGCGGAGTTCGGCATGCTTATTCTCGCCACCTACCTCATGGTGCTGATGAACAACCATCACGCCCTCATACGCATCTATAGCCGTATGGTTTCCTGTGCGTTTCTCGTGTTCAGCATGACGACGCTCTTCCTGTTCGCCCACATCCAGAGTGGCGTCGCGGCTTTGGGGTTTGCCACCTTCTACACGCTCCTCTTCCATTCCTATCAGGACAAGCAGGCCACGGGCATTGTCTTCTATGCCTTTGTCTGTCTGGGAGTGGTCTCCATGATATGGATGCGTGTGCTCTGGCTGTTGCCGGTGCTATGGATATTGCTCGCCACCAAGATGCTGGCTTTCAGCAGTCGCACTCTGCTGGCGTCACTCATGGGGCTGACGCTCCCTTATTGGCTTGTGGGTTGCTATCTGGTCTATACCCACAGACTGACAGAGCATACAGACTATCTGCTGACGATTGCGAGCGTCGACGCGTTGGCCGACTTCGCCTCCCTCCCGCTCATGGTCACCCTGACCATCATCTTTGTGCTGCTGATGGGTGTGCTGGGAATGTGCCATTATCTCCATACGAGTTACAATGACCGTATCAGCACCCGTATGATTTATGAGTTCCTGGTTATCATGCAGATTGTACTGAGTGTGTTTATCGTCCTGCAGCCCCAGAGCTATGCTGCGCTGCTCCCGTTGCTCATCGTCAACACCTCGCCGCTGATTGCCCATTTCCTGGCGCTCAGCCACACCAAAACCAGTAATGTCACTTTCCTTGTCATCGCCGCCGCCAGTGTGGCGTTAATCCTTTGCAACTTAGTATTATGTTGATAGATTTCGGCTATTGGGGCATGCTGTTGTCCTCGTTCCTTGCTGGAAGTGTCTTCCCTTTCTCCAGTGAAGCCATCATGTTGGGCTTGCTGGCGGCAGGCCTTAATCCGGTCTATCTGATTATCTATGCCACGATAGGCAATGTAGCTGGCTCCATGTTCAATTACGGCGTAGGCCGTATGGGTAAGATAGAGTGGATAGAGAAGTACCTCCACATCAAGAAGGAGAAGGTGGAGCGGGCGCAGAAGTTCCTTTCCGGACACGGCGCATGGCTTGGCGTCTTCTCGTTTCTGCCTGTATTGGGCAGCGCCATCAGCGTGGCATTGGGATTGATGAAGGCCAATCTCTGCATTACATTTACCAGCATCACCCTGGGCAAGTTGATACGCTACATAGCCCTTGCCGTGGGTGCTTCATTAGTAATATGACATATTATGCGAATCCCTACATCTCTTTTATTCCTTGCGAGCGTAGTGCTATTGGGTTCTTGCAGCATGAAGAGTGCTGAAGACACGCGCTCCATCATTGTCAGTATCGAGCCTTTGCGCTATTTCACCGAGCAGATAGCCGGCGACAGGTTTGTGGTCAAGTCGATGGTGCCCAAGGGCAGCAACCCCGAGACCTACGAGCCCACCGCGCGCCAGATGATAGACCTCTCCAAGAGCGACATGTATATTAAGGTAGGGCAGATAGGTTTTGAGCGTGCCTGGATGAAGAAACTCGAGAAGAACGCGCCCCATACCATCGTCATCGACTCTTCCCAGGGTATAGAGATGGCCACGACCATGCACGGACATCCCGACCCTCACACCTGGATGAGCACCCAGAACGCGGTGGTCATCGCCCGCAACATCTACCGTGCCCTCGCGGCGGTAGACACCAAGGACAGCCTCTACTTCAAGGCCAACCTTGAGAACCTCGTCAGCCGTATCAACATCCTCGATACCCATATCCGCGAGCAGATTACCCGCGACAAGTCTACAGCCTTCCTTGTCTACCACCCATCACTCACTTATTTCGCCCGAGACTACCGTCTGCGCCAGATACCCATTGAAGAGGAAGGACGCGAACCCTCTGTGTCGCAGTTGATGGCCACCATCAAGGTAGCCAAGGACAACCAGGTGAAGTGCCTCTTCCTCCAGAAGGAGTTTGCCAACCGTAATACGCGCATCGTAGCCCGTGAGACCGGCGCTACGGTCATCACCATCAATCCCCTAAGTTATAACTGGGAAGACGAGATGCTCCTCACCGCCAAGCGGTTGAAGTAGCCGCTCGCCCCAGCCATCCACAGGTATCACATCCACCGCCATGAGTCCCATTATCACCCTCGACAACATCAGCGCCAGTTATGACGGCAAGTCTGTATTGGAGCATGTCTCTCTCCAGATTTACCCTCACGACTATCTGGCTGTCATCGGTCCCAACGGCGGCGGCAAGACCACGCTCATGCGTGTCATCCTCGGACTCAAGAAACCCGATGCCGGACGCGTGACTTTCTACCGCGACGGCGAGGCTGTCGACCACCTCGGCATAGGCTATCTCCCCCAGTACAGTCAGATAGACCGTCATTTCCCCATTTCCGTCTACGACATTGTAGCCTCTGGTCTGAAGACCCACCATTGGTGGCAGCGACGCCTCGATGCCCATCAGCGTCGCCAGATTGACGACACCCTCTCCCGCCTTGAACTCGGCGACTTGGCCAGTCATCATGTAGGCCAGCTCTCTGGTGGCCAGCTTCAGCGCGTGTTGCTTGCGCGTGCTGTCGTCTCCAACCCCGAGGTGCTTATCCTTGACGAGCCCAACACCTACATCGACAAGCGCTTTCAGGAGCAGATGTACCAGACCCTTGCCGAACTCAACCGCTCCTGCGCCATCGTCATCGTGAGCCACGACATTGCCACCGTGATTGACAATGCCCGCCATGTGGCGTGTGTCAACCATACTCTCCACTACCACGATACCGTTTCGATGCCCCATGAGAGAATCGAAGAGCATTTCCTCAATATTTGACCTATCTGTGACCATGTCTGTCACGCGGAAATGTAAAAACTGATTAAAAAGAACACATCCTTTTCATTTTCTTTATCATTACTGCACTTTCTTGCACGAAAAGCAGTAACTTTGCAAGTATATATAGGCCCGAAATTATTAATAATTACATAATAACAATGAAACAGTACAAAATTGTGGACAACATTCTCGGCTGGTTTACATTCCTTGTGGCAGCTGTAGTCTATTGTTCTACCATTGAGCCGACTGCCTCGTTCTGGGACTGTCCGGAGTTTATCACCACCGGCTACAAGATGGAGATAGGCCATCCACCTGGGGCACCATTCTTCATGCTCACCGCCAACCTCTTCACCCAGTTTGTAAGCGACCCGTCTATGGTGGCCCGCATGGTCAACACCATGAGTGCGCTGCTCAGCGCCACCACCATTCTCTTCCTTTTCTGGAGTATCACCCACCTTACGCGCAGGCTGATAATCAAGGACTGGAGCAATATGACCACCAGCCGCATGATAGCCATCGAGGCTTCTGGTCTGGTAGGTGCGCTTATCTATACCTTCAGTGATACCTTCTGGTTCTCTGCAGTCGAGGGCGAGGTCTACGCTTATTCTTCCGCCTTCACCGCCATTGTGTTCTGGCTTATCCTCAAGTGGGAAGACCACGCCGATGAGCCCCACTCCGACCGTTGGCTTGTATTGATTACCTATATGACCGGCTTGAGCATCGGCGTACACCTGCTCAACCTGCTGTGTATTCCCGCCATCGTGCTGGTGTTCACCTACCGCAAGTTCCCCAATGTCGAGCTCAAAGGTTCGCTTATTGCCCTCGCCATCTCATTTGTCCTGGTGGCAGCAGTGCTTTACGGCGTCGTGCCTGGCATCATCACCGTGGGCGGATGGTTTGAGTTGCTGTTTGTCAACGTGCTTGGCTGTCCGTTCAATACCGGCGAGATTATCTATCTGATACTCCTTGTGGGCACCGTGATATGGGCCATCTACGAGACCTATACCAACCGTCACCCCAAGCTCCAGAATGTGGCATTCCTGCTCTCTGTGGCATTGTTGGGCATCCCCTTCTACGGTTTCGGCATCAAGGCAGCCGTGACCGGAGCCATCGTGCTCGCCATCCTGTGGTTCGTGCTCAACTACAAGCGTAAGGGCAGTGCCGGCAAGGCCGTGCATCTCGTGTCATCGCGTATCAAGAACACCGCGCTGCTCTGCATGCTGATGCTCATGATAGGCTACTCGAGCTACGCGCTCATCGTCATCCGCTCGGCAGCCAATCCTCCTATGGACCAGAACTCTCCCGAGGACATCTTCACCCTCGGCAGCTATCTCAGCCGCGACCAGTATGGCGACAGCCCGCTGCTCTACGGCCAGGCTTACACCTCTGAGGTGGCCCTCGATGAGAAAGACGGCATGTGTGTGCCTCGTATGAAGACGGGCGCGCCCATCTACAGCCGTAAGGAGAAGAGCAGTGAAGACGAGAAGGACTCTTACTTCATTGTCAATACCAAAGACCGCTATGTCTATGCCCAGAATATGGTTTTCCCACGTATGCACGACCGTGCCCATGCCCAGGAGTATGAAGACTGGATGGGTGGCGTTCAGGGCGATATCGTCAACTACGACCGCTGTGGCCAACCCGTGCAGGTTAAGGTCCCCTCGCAGTGGGATAACCTCAAGTTCTTCTTTTCTTACCAGTGCAACTTCATGTATTGGCGTTATTTCATGTGGAACTTTGCCGGTCGTCAGAACGATATTCAGGGCCACGGCGCTCTGGAGAAGGGTAACTGGATTACTGGTTTCAAATGGTTTGACAACTGGCGTCTCGGCAATCAGGACAACCTGCCCGACGACTTGAAGAACAATAAGGGACACAACGTATTCTACTGTCTGCCCCTCCTTATCGGTATCATCGGACTCTTCTGGCAGCTCTTCCGCGGACGCCGGGGCGAGCGCCAGTTCTGGGTAGTGGCATTCCTGTTCTTCATGACCGGTCTCGCCATCGTCATCTATCTCAACCAGACTCCCGGACAGCCCCGAGAGCGCGACTATGCTTATGCCGGCTCGTTCTATGCCTTCGCCATCTGGTGTGGTATGGGCGTCGCTGCCATCATCGACATGATTGCGCGCCGCTTCAAGAAGGAGAGCGTCATCATCAGCAGCGTTGTAGGTGCCGTGTGTCTGCTCATCCCCGTGCAGATGGCCAGCCAGACCTGGGACGACCACGACCGCAGTGGCCGATACACCTGCCGCGATTTCGGACAGAACTATCTCAACACCCTGCAGGACAAGGGCAACCCCATCATCTTTACCAATGGTGACAACGATACCTTCCCACTCTGGTACAACCAGGATGTAGAGGGCGTGCGTACCGATGCGCGCGTCTGCAACCTCAGTTATCTTGCTACCGACTGGTATATCGACCAGATGCGCCGTCCCGCCTACACCTCTCCTTCACTCCCCATCACCTGGAACCGTCTCCAGTACTGTATCGGTACCAACGACTATGTCGAAGTGCGTCCCGAGCTCAAGGAGCAGGTGCTTAAGTTCTATGAGCAGGACAAGGAAGAGGCTGTCAAGACCTTCGGCGAGAACCCCTTCGAGCTGAAGAACATCATGCAGCATTGGGTTCTGAGCAACGACCCCACCACCCATGTCATCCCCACCGACACCGTCTATGTCACCATCGACAAGGACGCCGTGCGCCGTAGCGGTATGATGATGGTCTCTGACTCTATCCCCGACCGGATGGTCATCTCGCTCAAGGGCAAGCGCGCGCTCTACAAGAACGACCTCATGATGCTCGAGATGGTGGCCAACAGCCAGTGGACACGTCCTATCTATGTTGCCATGACCGTGGGCGAAGACAACTACATGAACCTTGGCGACAACTTCATCCAGGAGGGCTTGGCTTATCGTATCTCTCCATTCACCACCAAGGACGGCAATAACTTCGACACCGAGACTACATATAATAATGTAATGAACCGCTACAAGTTTGGCGGTCTCGAGAAGCCCGGTATCTATCTCGACGAGACAGTTCGCCGCATGTGCTACACCCATCGACAGCTTATGGCTACCCTTGCGCTCAAACTTATCACCGAGGGCAAGACCGACAAGGCTGCCAAGGTGCTTGCCAAGGCCGAGAAGTATCTTCCTACCTACAACCTGCCCCTGCGCTATATCGGCGGAGGCGGCGACATCGCCAGGGCGTATGCCCTCCTCGGTGCCAAGGCGAAGGCCAAGAAGATTATCAACGACCTCTGGCGCGACGCCACCCAGTACATGTCGTGGTATGTCACCCTCAACGACGCCAACTTCCACCAGTACTACAACGAGTGCCTCACCCAGCTCTATATCATGCAGCAGATAGTCGATGTGACCGAACTCGTGGACAGCAAGCTCGCCAAGGAGCAGCTCCGTCAGCTCAACGTGCTCTACACCATCTACCGCAACCGTGGTGGTGTTGACCCCAATGCCGAAGGATAATCATGTTTATCGAGCAACCCTCTACGTTTCTGCGCTGGCTTTACCCTAAAGCCGTGTGGAGAATGAACTCTCACGAGAAGGCCGTCTATCTCACGTTCGACGACGGCCCTCTCCCGGAGACCACACCCTTTATTCTCGACACGCTGAGGGAGTTCGGAGTGCGCGCCACCTTCTTTATGGTGGGCGAGAACGTGTTGCGACACCATGACCTGTACAACCGCATCGTCGAGGAGGGCCACCAGGTGGGCAACCACACCTTCAACCACCTGGGTTCGTTCAAGCACATGAGCATTACCTATGCCCTCAATGTCATCAAGGCCAACGAGCTCATCCATGCCCATCTCTTCAGGCCGCCCCACGGCTGGATGCGCCCCACGGTCTATTGGTGGGTAAACCGCAAGTATCGCATCATCATGTGGGATGTTGTCACCCGCGACTATTCCAAGTGGATAACAGCCGAGGACGTGCTCAACAATGTCAAGCGATATACCCGCAACGGGTCTATCATTACCTTTCACGATTCGCTTAAGAGCATCGACAAGTTGCATTATGCCTTGCCCGAAGCTCTGAGATGGTTAAAAGAACAAGGATATGAATTCCGAGTTTTCAAATAAGTTAAAAGCCGAGGCCCGCAGTCTCGGCTTTTTTGCTTGTGGCATAGCCCAGGCGCGCCCCGTCGACGATGGCTACGCCCGCCGCTTCCTTCGCCGCGTGAGCAGTCGCACTTTCGCCGATATGGAGTATATGTACCGCCATGTCGACCTGCGCCTCGACCCACGGTTGCTTGTCCCTGGCGTGCAGAGCATTGTGAGTCTGGCGCTGCCCTATGCCCCCGCTGTCGAGGTGCCTCGTGACGAGCTTCATCTGGCTGCCTACGCGCTTGGCAAAGACTATCACGATGTGATGCGCCAGCGCATGCAGCTCCTTGTAGCCCGTCTTGGTATCACCGGGGGCTACCGGTGCTTTGTCGACACAGCCCCTGTGCTCGAGCAGTATTGGGCGCAGCAGAGTGGGATAGGATGGATAGGCCGCAACCAGCAACTCATCATCCCCCACGCCGGCAGCCAGTTCTTTCTCGGAGAGATATTCCTCGACATTCCCCTCGACTACGACGAGCCCATGGCCTCACGCTGTGGCACCTGCGACCGTTGTCTGCAGGCTTGTCCTACCCACGCCATCCATCTCGACGACGACGGCGAGGCTACGATGGACGCCTGTCGCTGTCTCAGTTATCAGACCATCGAAAATCGTGGTCCCCTCTCCGACGAGGCATCCCGTGCGCTCGGCAACTGCTTCTATGGCTGCGACCGCTGCCAGCAAGCCTGCCCCTGGAACCGTTTCGCGCAGCCCACTGATGTGCCCGAGTTCCAGCCCTCACAAGAGTTGATGGCGATGACCACCGCAGACTGGCAGCAGCTGACCGAAGACGACTATCGCCGGCTCTTCAAGGGCAGCGCCGTGAAGCGCGCCAAGTATGCCGGCATCACCCGCAATATCGCCGCAGCCACTGCCGACGACTGACCGCACCATCCACCCTTTCGCCCCGTTCATGCCTGATATCCTCCCGTTCAGCGCCGTCCCGATGGTGCCCGTGCCCATCTGCGCCGAGATGCCATAAAAGTTGGATGCGAAGCGTGAAATGGTGAAATCAAACTTTGCAATGTGCAAATCAGAGTGTGAAATACTGAAATCAAACCACGAAATCAGGATTTTCGCCATCTCCTGGGTTTATGCCGTCATCGACCGCATGATGGTGACGGTGAGCACCAGCCAGAGGGCAACCCCTGACGGGGTGGGCAGAGTGGCGCGATGGGCGTCTGTCGTGGCTCACTCTCGCCGCAGCGATGCCTTGGCGCCCACATTAAGTGCGACGTCTTCATAATAAATCGGCATATTCTGCGTTTATATGATATAGTCATACAAGTACAAACAAGTCAGCCGCCTCGAGGCTCAGCCTGCGCCCTTTGCGTCCCGCACAGTCAGGCCAAGAGCCCGTGGAGAAATGGTGCGGGCATGGCTGCTCCCGACAGATATATGGAACATACATCCTACAAGCATATCCTCAAATACACCAGCGTGTTTGGCACCATCCAGGGACTCAATATCCTGGTGGCGATGATACGCAACAAGCTCGTGGCGGTAATCCTCGGCCCCGGGGGCATGGGCCTTATCGCCCTCTTCAACTCCACCCTCAAGCTGGTGGGCGACTCTACCAACATGGGTGTGCCCACGAGCGGTGTGAAGACCATCGCCGAGGCTTATGAGAGCACCGACCGCTGCAGGTTGGAAGAGAGCGTGTGCCTGATACGCTCCTGGAGCGTGATGGTGGCGCTGCTGGGTATGCTCGTGTGCGTGATGGCAGCTCCGTTTATCGACAGTTTCTCCTTCAACTGGGGCGCCCACACCCTCCACTACCTGCTGCTCTCGCCCACGGTGGCACTCATGGCACTCACCGGAGGCGAGATGGCAGTGCTCAAGGCCGTCAGACAGTTGGGCTCGTTGGCTCGCATCTCGGTTTACAATGTCTTTGCCGTGCTGGTGGTCACCATCCCCCTCTATTACCTCTATGGCGAGACTGCCATCGTACCTTCGCTCTTCCTCGCAGCCCTCATACAGGCTGTGCTGACCCTCTGGCGTTCATGCCGTCTCTTCCCCCTGCGCCTCTCCTTCAGCCGCCGCTTTCTCAGCCGTGGCAACGGCATGCTCAAACTGGGGCTTTCGTTTGTCGTAGTCGGCATGATGGGCAGCGGCATGGAGTTTGCCATCCGCTCATTCCTCAATGTGGCGGGCTCGCTCAACACCGTGGGCCTCTACAATGCAGGCTACATGATGACGATGACCTATGGCGGCATGGTGTTCTCGGCCATGGAGACCGACTACTATCCCCGCCTCTCTGCCGTCGGTGGTACGGGGGCAGCCCTCAACAGCTGCGTAAACCGCCAGATAGAGGTGTCGCTGCTCATCATGGCGCCCCTGCTCGTGGCGATGATGTTCGCCCTGCCCGTGCTGCTCCCCCTGCTCTTCAGCGGCAAGTTCCTGCCCGTGATTGGCATGATGCAGTTCTCGGTGATGGCGCTCTTCCTGCGCGCAGTCAAACTGCCCGTTGCCTATATCCCCTTGGGACGAGGCGACTCGCGGTCGTTTATGTTTATGGAGGGCGTCTATGTGGTGATGATACTGCCCTTGATGTATGTCTGCTTTGGCTGCTGGGGGCTCACTGGTACCGGTGTGGCGCTGCTCATCGGTGCCGTGCTCGACACCGTGCTGCTAATGGCCTACAACCGTTGGCGCTACGGCTACCGTCCCGATGGTCGGGTGGCTGTATGTGTGGCTATGCAGCTGCCGGCAGTCATTGCCGCCTATGCCGTGGTGACTCTCGCCACGGGTTGGGTCTACTGGGTGGCAGCCATAGCGCTGGCCCTCGCCAGTCTTGTCGTCTCGCTCTGGCTCTTGCGCCGCCGCAACCGTCAGGACCATAATCAGGGAGGACGGCAGTGATGGTCAGACCTGTATGCTCCGTAATCGTGGCTGTGTACAACGGCGCCGCCTTTCTGCCCCAGTGCCTTGACTCGCTCATGGCGCAGACACTCGATGGGGTAGAGGTGATAGTGGCCGATGACGCTTCGACCGACGCCACGCCCGAGGTGCTGGCTGACTATGCCGCCCGCTATGACACTATCCGCACCCTGCATCTCGACGAAAACCACGGTCAGGCCTATGCCCGCAACCAGGCGCTGAAGCTGGCGCAGGGCGACTATATCTGCTTCCTCGATGCCGACGACTGGTACGACCGTGACGCCCTGAGACAGGCTGTCGATGTGTTCAGCCGCCATGCGCATACCGACTGCGTGCTCTTTGATGTGGTGCAGTGGGTCGACGACCATCATCAGCAGCGCATCCCCCTGCCGCAGTTTGAGGTGATGAGCGGCTACGAAGCCTTCAGTGAGAGTCTGTCGTGGGCCATCCACGGAGTCTATATGGCGCGCCGCGCCCTCTACGACCGCTATCCGTACGACGACAGTTGCCGCGCCTATAGCGACGACAATACCACGCGGCTGCACTACTATATCTCGCGCGAGGTGAGACCCTGTGGCGGGTTCTACTACTACCGTCAGCACGAGGCGTCGGTGACCCACAAGGCAGGCCTCCGTCACTTTGACTATCTGCGCGCCAACGAGAGTATGCGTCGACAGCTGATAGACCTGGGCGTAGGCGACGACGTGCTGCGCCGCTATGAAAACCAGCGCTGGCTGGTGCTCGTCGACTGCTGGCGCTTCTATTTCATCCACCGCCAGCGTATGACTCCCCAGGACCGTAGGGTTGCTCGGGCAGAGATGAAGCGCGTGTGGAAGACCATCGATACCACCACACTGGAGCCCCGCAACAAGTGGAAACTGGGCTATATGCCCCTGCGCCCCTCGTGGCGTCTCTTCTGTCTTCAGGAAGAACTCTATTTCACGCTCAAACGCTGGCTGCGACGGCTCTGACAGCGGCTCTGACGGGCATGGGGACAGGGGCGAACTTACCATTTGTCACAAAAAGTGTGTGTCTTAATGAAAAAAAAGTTAACCTCTACCAAAAAATGCCGCTACTCAGGGCGTTTCTTGATTATAAATGGTTATCTTTGCAGTGGAAATGATCTGAGAAATGACACTCGTAATAGTTGTCATATTGCTAATTGCCTATGTGCTAATTGCCACGGAACTCCTGACAAAAGTCAATAAGGCTGCTGTTGCTGTATTTGCAGGAACGGTGGGTTGGATATTGTACATCTGCTACGGCACCGACTTCGTGATGAGTCAGCACCCTAATGATTATTTCGATTTCTTGAGTGGCGCCGTTCCCACAAGCAGTGTTGTCAAGGAGTATATCGCCCAGGATGTCTTTCTCAAATACGTTGGCCGCGGAGCAGAGATAGTGCTCTTTCTGCTGGCCACGATGACCATTGTAGAGATACTCCACAATAATGGTTGCTTCGACTTCGTCTCCCAGTTGCTGAAGACCCGTCGCAGCCGCCGACTGTTGTGGGCACTGTCGATAATCACCTTCATCATATCGGCCAACCTGGACAACCTCACCACCACGGTGATGATGCTGACGGTGATGCGCAGGGTGGTGCCCCAGTTGCGCATGCGCCTCTATTTCGGCGCGGCCATAGTGCTGGCAGCCAACTGTGGCGGAGCACTCACCGTAATCGGCGACCCCACGGGCCTCTTCCTCTGGAACATGGGCCACGTCACCCCCACCGCCTATTCGTCGGCGATGGCGTTGCCCTGCCTCACGGCTTGGCTGCTGCCCACCTGGTGGATAGGCAGAAGCCTGCCCGAAACGACTGATACCGAATGGGTGACGATGCCCTATCGTGGCGACGACACCCGTCTGAATATATGGCAGCGGCTGCTGATGCTCTTTGTGGGTATCGGCGGTCTGTGGTTTATCCCCACCTTCCACCGTATCACCAAACTGAGCCCTTTTCTCGGCGCCTTCTGCGTGCTGGCGGTGCTGTGGGTAGTCAATGAAATCTTCAACAGGCGTCTGATTGACACTGACGAGATGATGCAGCGTCGTGTGCCTCGTGTGCTGCAGTATGGAGTGATACAGATGATGCTCTACATCATGGGTATCATGCTGGCAGTGGGCGTGGTGCAGGAGACGGGAGCCGTGGGCTGGCTCGTGGCACAGCTCGACAACTACGTGGGAGCCACCTGGGTGGCTGGCACGCTGGCTGCGGCGCTGAGTACGGTGCTCGACAGCTTCACCTCGGCACTTACCTTCTTCACCATCGGCAAGAGCAACGGGCTCAACTCAGACTATTGGAGCATGATAGCCTATTCGACCGCCGTGGGGGGCAACATCCTCTGTGTGGGGTCGCTGAGCGGAGTGGCATTCCTCAAGACCGAGAACGCCAGGGTGGGGTGGTATATCTCCAATGTAGGCTGGAAAGCCTTCGTAGGCGCAGCCTTGGGTCTGGCGGTCATGATAGTGATGTAGAACGAAACAGAAACAGCAATATAGATTATGGCAAAAATTAAAACAATCGGAATCCTTACATCCGGAGGCGACGCCCCCGGAATGAACGCCGCCATCAGAGCGGTAACCCGTTCGGGTATCTGTAACGGTTTTAATATCAAAGGTATCTATCGTGGTTATGATGGACTCATCAATGACGAGGTGGTTGACTTCACTACCGAGAACGTGAGTGGTATCATCATGTCGGGCGGTACGATACTCAAAACTGCCCGCTCCAAGGAATTCATGACTCCCGAAGGCAAAGCCAAGGCCTATGAGACCCTGCAGAAAGAGGGCATCGACGCCCTGGTGGTGATAGGCGGTAACGGTTCGCTCACCGGCGCTATGGATTTTGCACGCGCATACGATGTGTGCTGTGTGGGTCTGCCCGGTACCATCGACAACGACCTCTACGGCACCGACTCGACTATAGGTTACGACACCACGATGAACACCATCGTAGAGTGCGTGGACCGCATCCGCGACACAGCGCAAAGCCATGAGCGCATCTTCTTCATCGAGGTTATGGGACGCGATGCCGGCTTCCTGGCACAGAACAGCGCCATCGCCTCGGGGGCCGAGGCTGCCATCATCCCTGAAGACTCTACCGACGTAGACCAGTTGGCACAGTTCATGGAGCGTGGTATCCGCAAGTCAAAGCGTTCGTGCATCGTCATCGTCTCTGAGAGTCCCAAGTGTGGCGCCCTCTACTATGCCGAGCGTGTGCGCAACGAGTTCCCCCAGTATGATGTGCGCGTTTCCATCCTCGGCCATCTACAGCGTGGCGGTCGCCCCTCTGCCCACGACCGTATCCTCGCTTCGCGTACCGGTGTGGGTGCCATCCAGGCTATCATGCAGGGTCAGCGCAACGTGATGGTTGGCGTGCGCAACAATGAGATTGTCTATGTGCCGCTGTCGGAAGCCATCCGCTCTGACAAGCCTTTCGACAAGTCGCTCATCAAGGTGCTCGACGAATTGAGTATATAATATAATAATGTAGAACATATTAACACAATCAGCTTATGTCACAGATAAATGGACGCATCTCGCAGATTATCGGCCCGGTTATCGACGTATACTTCGATACCCACGGCGAGGATCCGGAGAAGGTGCTCCCAAAGATTTATGAGGCGCTCACAGTGAAACGCCCCAATGGTGAAGACCTCATCATCGAGGTCCAGCAACATATCGGTGAAGATACTGTACGCTGTGTGGCTATGGACAATACCGACGGACTGCAGCGCGGCTTGGATGTCGTGGCTACGGGAAGTCCTATCACCATGCCTGCCGGCGATCAGATCAAGGGCCGTATGATGAACGTTATCGGAAAGCCTATTGACGGTATGGAGAAGCTCGACATGCAGGGCGCTTATCCTATCCACCGTGAGGCTCCGAAGTTTGACGAACTGTCTACCCACAAAGAGATGCTGGCTACCGGTATCAAGGTTATCGACCTGCTCGAACCCTACATGAAGGGTGGTAAAATCGGACTCTTCGGAGGTGCCGGTGTAGGTAAGACAGTGCTTATCATGGAGCTTATCAACAACATCGCCAAAGGCCACAACGGCTACTCTGTGTTTGCCGGAGTGGGAGAGCGTACGCGTGAGGGTAATGACCTGCTGCGCGATATGCTCGAAAGTGGTGTAATCAAGTATGGAGAAGCCTTCAACAAGGCCATGGAAGAGGGCAAATGGGACCTCTCGCTGGTTGACAAGGAAGAGCTGGCAAAGAGTCAGGCTACCCTTGTCTATGGACAGATGAACGAGCCGCCTGGGGCACGTGCCTCTGTGGCACTCTCGGGTCTTACTGTGGCTGAAGAGTTCCGCGACCATGGTGGCAAGGACGGCGAAGCTGCCGACATCATGTTCTTCATCGACAACATCTTCCGCTTTACTCAGGCAGGTTCTGAGGTTTCGGCTCTCTTGGGCCGTATGCCTTCGGCAGTGGGCTATCAGCCTACGCTGGCAAGCGAAATGGGTGCGATGCAGGAACGCATTACATCGACCAAGAACGGTTCTATCACCTCTGTACAGGCCGTCTATGTGCCTGCCGATGACTTGACCGACCCCGCTCCAGCCACTACTTTCTCTCACCTCGATGCTACAACCGAGCTGTCGCGTAAGATAGCCGAGCTGGGTATCTATCCCGCCGTTGACCCGCTGGGCAGTACCTCGCGTATCCTCGACCCGCTGATTGTGGGCAAGGAACACTATGACTGCGCACAGCGTGTAAAGCAGTTGCTTCAGCGTTATAACGAGTTGCAGGATATCATCGCCATCCTCGGTATGGACGAGCTTTCCGACGAAGACAAGCTCACCGTTAACCGCGCCCGTCGTGTACAGCGCTTCCTCTCACAACCCTTCGCTGTGGCAGAGCAGTTTACCGGTCTGCCAGGCGTGATGGTGCCCATCGAAGAGACCATTAAGGGTTTCAATGCCATCCTTAATGGCGAGGTAGATGACCTGCCCGAGCAGGCGTTCCTCAATGTGGGAACTATCGAGGATGCCAAGGAGAAGGCCAAGAAACTCCTGGCTGCGGCTAATGTATAAGATGTGATTAATAACAAGTATCTATATGCTGACACTTAAGGTAATTTCTCCTGAAAAAGTGGTTTTCACCGGCGAGGTGGAGAGCGTTACCGTGCCCGGAACCCTCGGCGCGTTTGAGATACTGGTGGACCATGCTCCGCTAATCTCTTCGCTTGAGTCTGGCGTGGTGACCTATCTCCCCAAAGGCGGCGAGAAGGCACAACTGAACATTATGGGCGGTTTTGTCGAAGTTCAGAAGAATGAGATTAGTCTGTGCGTAGAAGTATAATACTGAAATAGAATACAAATGGAAACTCAAAAGAACGAGATAGACATCCGCTACTGGAAGTACATACGCCAGGGAGTGACACTTATGGCAGTATTGTTCTTCCTGACCTTGGTTCTCGCCATGAGCTATCCCTCGGTGACGCTACCTCTCATCGTGAGTGCCGTCTATGCACTCTTTGTCGAGATAGGGGCGGTCACGGCGTGGCGCAAGGTGGCTACCGAGGCTCCCGACAGTCTGCCCTCCGTGTTTCTGGCCATTTCGGGTGGCCGCTTCATGCTGGCGCTGGTCGTGATGTTTGTCTACTTCCTCCTCGTCGGCAAGACCGGCAAGGGCGATATGCTCACCTTTGTCCTCATCTTTGCCGCATTCTATCTCAGCGCAGTTCTACACCACACGCTGTTCTTTACGCATAAGCATAACACAGATGCGGAAAAGAAACCGTAGATTACATTTTATATGATGAATATGAAACAGATTAGAACAATCATCCTCCTGCTGGCGCTTGTCATGCTCCCCCTGGCAACTATGGCCAATGAGGGGGGCAAGGAAGAAAAGCTGGATATCCCCGAGACCGTATTGGAGCACCTCTCTGATGCGTATGAATGGCACATAGCCAGTTACGAGGGGCGTTCGCTCAGTATTCCATTGCCCATCATCGTCAGAAGCGGCGCCACGGGTGAGTGGTTTGTTGGCACCGAGCACTCGCTGCCCGCGCCATTCTTCTTTGATGCCACCCATCATGGCAAGATTTATGAGAAGATGCCCGACGGGACCACCGAGCGCCCTCTGGATTTGAGCATTACCAAGGTGGTGCTGCAGATATGGATAGCCGTGGTTGTCCTGATAGTGATTTTCACCTGTTGCGCTCGTTGGTATCGTCGTCATGATACCCTTAGCGAGGCGCCGAAGGGATTTGTAGGGGCGATGGAGCTCATCGTGATGACCATACATGATGATGTGGTGAAGTCGTCGATAGGAGAAAAGGAGTACAAGCGCTTTGCGCCATATCTGCTCAGCGCCTTCTTCTTCATCCTGACCTGTAACCTCGTGGGACTGGTGCCCTTCTTCCCCGGCGGTGTCAACGTGACAGGCAATATCAATATCACCCTCTTCCTGGCGGTATGCACGATGCTGGCCATCAACCTCTTTGGCAACAAGGAGTATTGGAAAGACATATTGTGGCCCAATGTGCCAATCTTCCTGAAGGCCATTCCATTGATGCCCATCATCGAGATTTTCGGCGTATTTACCAAGCCGTTTGCCCTGATGATTCGTCTCTTCGCCAACATGATGGCAGGTCACGCCGTGATACTCAGCTTCACCTGCGTGATATTCCTGGGATGGACAATGGGCGTGGGCTTCGGTATCGGACTTAACATCTTCAGCGTCCTGATGCTCCTCTTCATGAACTGTCTGGAGCTTCTGGTTGCCTTCGTACAGGCCTACGTCTTCACTCTGCTGAGCGCTGTCTTCATAGGGCTCGCCCACAAGGAAGAAGAGGCCGAATAGAACATGTATATATAATAATGTATAGAACAAGAGAATATTAACAAAACAATTAACAACTAATAAACATTACAACTATGATTATTTCAACTTTATTGGCCGAGGGTCTGGCACAGCTGGGCTGCGGTATTGGTGCTGGTATTTCAGTTATTGGTGCAGGAATTGGTATCGGTAAGATTGGCGGTCAGGCTATGGACGCTATCGCACGTCAGCCCGAGGCTTCAGGTAAGATTATGACCAACATGATTCTTACTTCTGCTTTCGTAGAGGGTTGTGCGCTTTTCGCCATTGCAGCCTGTGCGTTTCTTATCCACTAATAGAAAGGACAGAGTATAATGAATTTGCCATCAATACTGACGCCTGATTTAGGACTGCTGTTCTGGATGGCACTGGCGTTTCTGGTGGTGCTCGTATTCCTTGCCAAGTATGCGCTGCCGGCGATAGTTGGTTCGGTCGAAGGCCGTAAGCAATTTATCGACGACAGCCTGCGCAAGGCCCACGAGGCCACCGAGCGTCTGGAAAATGTCAGACAAGAAGGCGATGCCCTCCTGCAGGAAGCTCGCGCTAAGCAAGCCACTATCCTTCAGGAAGCCGGTGCTGCCCGTGACGCCATCGTCGAGAAGGCTCAGGGTCAGGCCCGCGAAGAGGGTGCTCGTCTACTCTCTGAGGCTCGTCTGCAGATAGAAAGCGAACGCCAGGGAGCCATGCGCGGCATACGTACACAGGTCGCCGAGCTCTCTGTAAAGATAGCCGAGAAGCTGCTGCGTGAAGAATTGTCTGACAATGCCAAACAGATGGAACTGATAGACCGCCTGTTGGACGATATTCCTCAAAATAAAGTAAACTGATAAAGCTATGGATTTAGGAGTGATATCTGTGAGATATGCCCGTGCGCTTCTCAAGAGTGCCACAGCGCTGAAAATCGAGGATAGCGTGTGCCAGGACATGATGTGCCTTGGTCGTAGCTATATCGAGGTTCCCCAGCTTCGCACGGCTATTGCCACCCCCATGCTCCAGCCTGAGAAGAAGGAACTGCTGCTCGTTACGGCAGCCGGCACCGAGCCCACCGAGCTTACCCGCCGCTTCCTCAAACTTGTGCTGAGAGAGGGCCGCGACAACGCTCTGCAGTTTATGGCTGCCTCTTATGTTACACTTTATCGTGAGCAGAAGAATATCACCTGTGGCAGGCTTATCACCGCTACTGCCGTGACTCCCGCTATCGAGGACAAGATGCGGCAGATGGTGGAAAGCAAGACTCGTGGAACTGTGGAATTCAATACTGAGGTCGACCCCGACATCATCGGTGGGTTCATACTCGAATATGACACCTATCGCATGGATGCCAGTGTGAAGACAGGACTCAGGAAGATTCTCGCAGAGTTAAAGTAATTATCTAAATTAACAGGTTGTCTGTCCCGGCGTCCATGCCGGCAGACAGCTCATTAAAACAAATCAACATGTCAGATAAAATAAAACCAAGTGAGGTGTCTGAGGTTCTGCTCCGCCAACTCAACGAGGTTACCAGCAACCAGCAGTTCGAAGAGGTAGGCACCGTGCTTACCGTCGGTGATGGTGTGGCCCGTATCTACGGTCTGCGTAATGCTGAGGCCAACGAGTTGCTTGAGTTTGAAAACGGTACTATGGCTATCGTGATGAACCTCGAGGAAGACAATGTCGGTTGTGTGCTTCTCGGTCCTACCGCCGGTATCAAGGAGGGACAGACAGTCAAGCGTACCCACCGTATTGCATCCATCCGTGTCAACGACAACTTCCTTGGACGTGTAGTCAATCCTTTGGGCCAGCCTATTGACGGTCTTGGAGAGATCGATCTCACCGAGTCGTTTGAGATGCCGCTTGACCGCAAGGCTCCCGGTGTTATCTACCGCCAGCCTGTAAAGGAACCGCTTCAGACCGGACTCAAGGCTGTCGACTCGATGATACCTATCGGCCGTGGTCAGCGTGAGCTTATCATCGGCGACCGTCAGACTGGAAAGACCGCCATCGCTGTCGATACCATTATCAATCAGCGTAGCTTCTACGAGGCAGGCAAACCCGTCTATTGCATCTATGTAGCCATCGGTCAGAAGGCTTCTACAGTAGCCGCATTGGTGCAGAACCTCAAGGAACATGGTGCGTTGCCTTATACCATCATCGTTAGTGCTACCGCCGCCGACCCTGCCGCCATGCAGTACTATGCTCCCTTTGCCGGAGCCGCCATCGGCGAGTACTTCCGCGACCGTGGCCATTCGGCTTTGGTAGTCTATGACGACCTCTCCAAGCAGGCCGTTGCCTATCGTGAGGTATCACTCATCCTCCGCCGTCCTTCCGGCCGCGAGGCTTACCCTGGTGATGTGTTCTATCTGCACTCTCGACTGCTCGAGCGTGCAGCCCGCATCAACAACCAGCAGGAGGTTGCCGAGAAGATGAACGACCTGCCCGAGTGTATGAAGGGCCATGTGCGTGGTGGAGGTTCACTTACCGCCCTGCCTATCATCGAGACCCAGGCCGGCGACGTTTCGGCATATATTCCTACCAACGTGATTTCCATCACCGACGGACAGATATATCTCGAGACCGACCTCTTCAACCAGGGTTTCCGTCCTGCCATCAATGTGGGTATCTCTGTATCCCGTGTGGGTGGTTCGGCACAGATCAAGAGTATGAAGAAGGTAGCCGGTACGCTGAAGATAGATATGGCGCAGTATCGTGAGCTCGAGGCATTCTCCAAGTTCTCGAGTGATATGGACGCTGTGACCGCCATGACCATCGACCGTGGACGCAAGAACAACCAGTTGCTCATCCAGCCCCAGTATTCACCGATGCCCGTGGGCGAGCAGGTGGCTATGCTCTACTGTGGTGTGCATGGTCTGCTCCACGACGTACCCGTAGAGAGTGTCCGCCAGTGTCAGGACCAGTTCCTCGACCAGCTGCGCTCTCAGCATCAGGATATTATCGAAACCCTTGCCGAAGGTAAGATTGACGATACCATCACCCACACCATTGAAGAAGTGATGGCAGGCGTCGCCTCGTTGTATAAAGCATAATAGCGTATGGCTTCACTGAAAGAGATAAAGACCCGCATAGCCAGTGTCAATAGCACCCGTAAGATTACGAGTGCCATGAAGATGGTTGCGTCGTCCAAACTTCACCATGCTCAGGTTGCCATCCAGAATATGCTTCCCTACGAAAACCTTCTGGAGCATATCCTCAAGTCGTTCCTCGTTTCCACCCCCGAGGCCACAAGCCTCTTCGAGCAGCGACACAACGAGGTGAAGCGCGTGGCCCTCGTGGTCTATTCGAGCAACAGCTCTCTCTGCGGTGGCTTCAATGCCAACGTGCTCAAGATGATGGAGCAGATAGTTGCCGAGTATCACGACCAGGGCATCACCGATATTGTGGTCTATCCCATAGGCCGAAAGGTGGCTGAGCGCGTGCAGAAGAGAGGGTGGACTTCGGCAGGCGACTTCGTGGCTCTTGCCGACAAGCCCAACGCCCGCGACTGTGCCCTCATCTCGCAGGAGCTTACCCGCAAGTATGCTGCCCACGAGATTGACAAGGTCGAATTGGTCTATCACCATTTCAAGAGCGCCGGTTCGCAGATTCTTACACGCCGTACGTTCCTGCCCATCGACCTCTCTACCGAGAAGATTGGTGTGATGAACGACCGCGACCTTACCTCCAATGTGGCCACAGCCAAGGCGCAGGAGTATCTGCGTAAGCGCGACAAGCAGCGTCAGCATGTAGTGACCGAGGCCAAGCCCCTCAACGACAACTTCCTGGTCGAGCCCAATCTGGAGTATGTTCTCCAGGCGCTGGTTCCCAAGTTGCTCAATCTGATGGTCTATACCGCCTTGCTCGACAGTATCGCCTCCGAGCATGCCGCCCGCATGGTGGCCATGCAGACGGCTACCGACAATGCCGACGAGCTGCTCCGCCAGTTGCGCCTGCAGTACAACAAGAGCCGACAGGCTGCCATTACCAGCGAACTTCTTGATATCGTAGGTGGGTCGGTCAACAACTAACCATCCACCACCGATATTCTGCAAACAATAAAGCGTGAGACCTTCCACCACCGTGGATAGCGTCTCACGCTTTTGGTTGATATGCCCCGTTGTCAACGCAGAGATGCAGCAACTTGCATCAACCTCAGTTCTCATGCCGCATAAGGTGTGAGAGACCTCTTTCCCCATCATCTTTGCATGCCCCGGCCATCCCGTTAGCCTTTTTTTTCTGCACCAGGTAAAAATATACGGATGGCCGGGGCATTGTGTCTGATTTTTTTGCTAATTTTGTTGAGCCGTCCAGTGTTGCCATGAGGTTCGCAGCGCGCCTCACGCCTCCCGACGGCATCGCCACACCCCGTATGGTCACACCTTATTATATATAGTATGCAACAACTCATCTCCTTATACCGCCAGTGGCGCGGAGCCGAGCCCGCCCATGTAGAGCAGTTGGCTGGCGCCGGCAGCAATCGTGTCTACTATCGTTTTACCGATGCCGACGGGCTCACGGTGATAGGCGTTGTGGGCACCAGCCGCGACGAGAACCATGCCTTCATCAGCCTTACCCGTCATTTCTGCAACCGCCAGCTGCCCGTGCCTGCCATCCTGGCTGTGGCCGACGACGAGCTGCGCTATTTGCAGACCGACCTGGGCTCCACCTCCCTTTTTGACGCCCTTAGGGGCGGTCGCGAGGCTGGCGGACGCTACACCCAGGCCGAGCGCCAGCTCCTTGTGCGCACCATCCGCCAACTCCCCAACATCCAGTTGCGCGGTGCGCGCGGCCTCGATTGGTCGGTGTGCTATCCGCAGCCCGAGTTCAATGAAGAGAGTGTGCTCTTCGATCTCAATTACTTCAAGTACTGCTTCCTCAAAGCCACCGAGCTCGACTTTCATGAGCTCAAACTCGAAGCCTGCTTTCGTATGTTCGCCCGCGACCTTACCTCCGAGCCGTCCGAGAGTTTCCTCTACCGCGACTTTCAGGCACGCAACGTGATGCTCGATGACGATGGCAATCCCCATTTCATCGACTACCAGGGTGGCCGACGTGGTCCCTACTATTATGACCTCGCCTCCTTCCTCTGGCAGGCGTCGGCGCGCTATCCCGCCAAGCTCCGCCGCGAGCTGGTCTATGAGTATTACCAGTCGCTGAGCCAGTATACCGAGGTGCCGTCTGTGCGCCACTTTGCCGAGCGGCTCTCCCTCTTCGTGCTCTTCCGCACCCTCCAGGTGCTGGGAGCCTATGGCTTCCGCGGCTATTTTGAGCGCAAGCGCCACTTCATCGACAGCATCCCCCCAGCCATCGACAATCTGCGCGAGCTGCTGCGTGTGCGCCACCTCTTCCCCTATCCCTACATGATGGATATGCTCGAGCGGCTCACCCTCCTTCCTGCCTTCACGCGGATAGAGCAGGCGGCAGCCAACCGTGCCGACGGCTTCCGCACCGCCGACACCAATGTCTACGCAGCCCACCCGCAGGACGGCCCCGCCACCTTCTCCAAGTACGACGGCAAGGGCCCGCTCGTGGTGCGTGTCTTCAGCTTCTCCTATCGCAAGGGCATACCCGCCGACGATAGCGGCAATGGCGGCGGATATGTCTTCGACTGTCGCAGCACCCACAACCCCGGCCGTTATGAGCCTTACAAGAAACTTACAGGCCTCGACGAGCCCGTCATCCGTTTTCTCGAGGACGACGGCGAGATACTTACCTTCCTCGACAGCGTGTATCGGCTTGCCGATGCCCATGTAGAGCGCTATCTGCAGCGCGGCTTTACCGACCTCATGTTCAGTTTCGGATGCACCGGAGGCCAGCACCGCAGCGTCTACAGCGCCCAGCATCTGGCAGAGCATCTGCACGACAAGTTTGGCATCGAGGTGCGCATCTGCCACCGTGAGCAGGGCATCACCCAGACCCTCGTCCGCAAGTAGGCGACCCTCCCTCCTCCCTTGCCGATTATCCCCATACGCCTCGCTGCCACAGCGGGGCGTTTTTTGATTATGCCCTTTCTGCCCGCCTTCATCTACAACTTGAGTTCGGGGCGTGAATTATCCAGTTCGGGGTTTGCAACCCATAATGCAAGGCGTGAAATACTGAAATCACACCACGCAATATACATGGACGCCACCTCGGCAGACTTTCGCCAGATGCCCGACGGGATAGGGTAGACTGGGGCAGTGCCGACTATAGCCGGCAGCCCTCTCTGCCCTGCTGCGCCATGCGTCGTGGCGGCGACCCCATGGCAGAAAAAAAAACTGCCCCGCCTTTGCTTTATATCCCAATTTTGTATAACTTTGCATTCGGTTGGCAGAAGGCACACGCTTGTGCCTCTTCGCCATTTTAATAGGACTAAAAGTAGTAGAAATGGAATATATGTCACAAGAGGGCTACGACAAACTGGTAGCCGAACTGCGCGAACTCGAACTTGTCAAACTGCCAGAGGTGCGCGAGGCCATCGCCGAGGCGCGCGACAAGGGCGACCTGAGTGAAAACTTTGAGTATCATGCCGCCAAGCGCGAGCAGGGTCGTCTGCTCGGCCGCATCCGTTTCAAGCGTCGCGTCCTCGAGAATGCCCGCGTCATCGACCGGTCTGCCATCCGCCACACGGGTATCGGACTGCTCAGCGTGGTCACGCTTACCAATGTGGCCAACGGTGCCCACATGACCTACACCATCGTGAGTCCCCACGAAGCCAACATGAGCGAAGGCAAGATTTCGCTCAAGTCGCCTATCGCCCAAGCCCTGCTCAACCACCAGGCCGGCGACACGGTCGAGGTGAGAGTGCCTGCCGGCAAGATTACCTTGCGTATCGACGAGGTGACCCTGTAGCTGCCGCTGCATGGTGCTGATAACCATGCAGCCTTTGGCGCTGCGCCGCTCCTGCCCGACGGTCGGAAAAATGGTGGTGGCGGGGCAAATAATTCTATCTTTCTTCTTCTTTTCCCAGATTTTGGCGTAACTTTGCATCATGATGCAAGCAATGATTTTTGCCGCCGGACTGGGTACGCGCCTCAAACCATTGACCGACACCATGCCCAAGGCGCTGGTCGAGGTGGGAGGCGAGCCGCTCATCAAGCGTGTCATCCTGAGGCTCAAGGAGGCCGGGTTCACCCGCGTGGTCGTCAATGTGCACCATTTCGCCGACCAGATTGTAGACTATCTCGCCGCCCAGCAGGGCTTCGGTATCGATGTGCGCATCAGCGACGAGCGTAGCCAGCTGCTCGAAACCGGCGGTGGCATCAAGCATGCCGCATCTCTCTTCGACACCACTTCCCCCATTCTTATTCACAACGTAGACATACTGAGCAATGTCGACTTGCGCCGTTTCTACGACAGCGCCCAGGGCGATGCCACGCTGCTGGTAAGCCCCCGGCAGACCAAGCGCTATCTGCTCTTCGACGCTGCCCGCGATTGCCGGCTCATGGGGTGGACCAATATAGACACCCACGAGGTGCGCTCGCCCTATGCCCACCTGCAGGTCGATGCTTGCGAGCCCTACGCTTTCTCGGGCATCCATGTCTTCAGTCCGCACCTCTTCCCCCATTTCGACGAGATGCCCGACAGGTTTGGCATCATCGATTTCTATCTGCGCTATTGTGAGCGTTGCTCCATACACGGATACGTGAAGCGCGACCTCAGGCTGATGGATGTGGGCAAGATGGAAACCATAGCCCAGGCCGAAGAGTTTCTTAAGACACTATAAACCACAATAATATTCAGTACAATGCAACAGAAGATAGTTATTCTCGATTTCGGTTCACAGACCACGCAGCTTATCGGCCGCCGTGTGCGTGAGCTCGACACCTTCTGCGAGATACTGCCTTACAACAAGTTCCCTAAGGACGACCCCTCTGTCATCGGTGTCATCCTGAGCGGTTCGCCCTATTCGGTGCACGACCCCGAGGCTTTCCAGGTTGACCTGAGCCAGTTCATAGGTCGTCTGCCCGTGCTTGGCATCTGCTACGGAGCCCAGTTCATCTCCCATACTCTGGGTGGTAAGGTAGAGAAGGCCGACTCTCGTGAGTATGGCCGCGCCCATCTGCAGACAGTAGATACCCACAATGCCCTCTTCAAGGGCTTTGAGCAGAACTCACAGGTATGGATGAGCCATGGCGACACCATCACTGCCATCCCCGAAGGCTTCGAGGTGATAGCCTCGACCGCCGATGTGAAGTATGCTGCCTATGTCAGCACCAAGCAGCCTGTCTGGGCTGTGCAGTTCCATCCCGAAGTGTTCCACTCGGTACAGGGAACGCAGTTGCTGCGCAACTTCGTGGTAGACATCTGCGGCTCATGTCAGGACTGGAGCGCCGCCTCGTTTGTAGATACCACCGTGGCTGAGCTCAAGCGCCAGCTGGGCGAAGACCGCGTCATCCTGGGTCTCTCCGGCGGTGTCGACTCGTCGGTGGCAGCCATGCTGTTGCACCGCGCCATCGGTCACAACCTCACCTGTATCTTCGTAGACCACGGCATGCTGCGCAAGAACGAGTTCTCCGATGTGATGAATGACTACAAGTGTCTCGGTCTCAACGTGGTGGGCGTCGACGCCAGCGACAAGTTCTTTGCCGACCTTGCCGGCGTGACCGACCCCGAGCAGAAGCGTAAGATTATAGGCCGTGATTTCGTCGAGGTCTTCAATGCCGAGGCCAAGAAGATAGAAGGCGCCAAGTGGCTGGCTCAGGGAACCATCTATCCCGACCGTATCGAGAGTCTCAATATTACCGGCAAGGTCATCAAGAGCCACCACAATGTGGGTGGACTGCCCAAGGAGATGCATCTGCAGCTCTGCGAGCCTCTGCAGTGGCTGTTCAAGGACGAGGTGCGCCGTGTGGGCCGCCAGTTGGGTATGCCCGAGCATCTCATCACCCGTCATCCCTTCCCTGGACCGGGTCTGGCTGTGCGCATCCTTGGCGATATCACCCGCGAGAAGGTGCGCATCCTGCAGGACGCCGATGATATCTACATCCGCGGTCTGCGCGAGTACAAGGTTCGTCTCTCCGGCGAGGAGGCACGCAAGGTGCTGGCTGCCGGAGTGCCCGCCCAGATGACCGACGGCGAAATCGAGGTGTCGCTCTACGACCAGATTTGGCAGGCAGGCACCGTGCTGCTCTCTACCGTGCGCAGCGTGGGCGTGATGGGCGACGAGCGCACCTATGAGCACCCTGTGGCTCTGCGCGCTGTGACCTCTACCGACGCCATGACTGCCGACTGGGCTCATCTGCCTTACGACTTCATGGCTCGCGTGAGCAACGAGATTATCAACAAGGTGAGAGGTGTCAACCGCGTCTGCTATGACATCTCGTCCAAACCACCTTCGACCATCGAGTGGGAGTAAGCTCACCACTCACGTGTCGCTATAGGGAAGCCCTGCTGCTTATGGGCAGGGCTTCCTTTATCTCCAAACCTTCAAAGACCTGTTGACAGACAAATGCAAAAGACCTTTATCCTTACAGTGATACTGCTCCTGATGCCCCTGATGGCGATGCGGGCGCAGAACCGTACGTTCATGCTCATGGAGCAGAACCCCGAGTATGGCCAGCAGTACTGGTTCTCCAGTGGTGTGGGCAATGAGTTGGACTGTGACAAGATTAAGCAGCACTGGAACAATGACCGCTATATCACCGCAGTGGCCTATACCGAGAACGGGTGGTCGGTGGCTATGAGCAAGGACTCCAAATTCAGCAATCAGTCTTACAAGTATTCGGGTGATTTCCCCCGTGACTGGATCAAGGAAAAGTGGGACGCTGGCTACTATATTACTGCCATCACTTGTAATCAGAGTAAGTGGTTTGTGGTAATGTCTAAGTACCAGGGTTATACCGATCAGAGCTATAAGCATGCCACGCTGAGCGAACTCAAGACCTGGTATGACCAGAAGCGTAGCGCGGGCTACTTTCTTACCCAGGCCACTTACAGCTCGGGCAAATGGTGGTGGGTAGTAACCCGGGGCACCAATATAGAGACTCAGGGCTATACTTGGGCTACCGACGGCGATGTGGGCAGCGAGGTGAAAAAGATTTGGAACAAGGGTTATCGCTTGCATTTGGTCGAATATGGCGGTGGACAGTATCTCCTGGCTTATGGCAAACTGAAAGGGCGTACTCCGCAGCAGTCATATAACATAGATTGTAACGGCGTGACGGCTTGGCTTAGCAAAAACTGGGATAATGGCATGAAGCTACACTATATAGGTGGTGGCAACCCGGAGAGCCAGGCTAACAATGTCGCTTCTAACCAGAGTAACAATGGCTACTCTACCACCTATCAGCCTGGTAACAACAGCTGGCGCGAGGAACTGCCTGGCGGTGGCTTTAGGCAGAACACCCGTCAGGCCGATGGCTCTATTATCTCTATTACATCTACTCCCTGTTTGTGGTGTCATGGCACCAAGGTATGTGGTATCTGTCATGGGCTCGGTGGAACTTACGGCCGTGCCTATGGTGGCATGTGGTATCCCTGTAAGAGTTGTGCCGGAAGCAAGGTGTGTCAGAATTGTCATGGTCAGGGGTATAGTACCTTTACCAGTACGGTCTATCCAGATGGCAGTGGGGTAGGGTACGACCAGAACGGACGTGTCACCGTGACCGACGGTCGTGGCGGGGGCAGCGGAGGCAGTCGTTCGTCATCGCGCGACAATGGGCGCAGCAGCAACCGCCGTGGTACCTGTCCCAAGTGTGGCGGCACGGGCTACGACCCTGTTGCCCATCAGTACGCAGCTGGTTCGAGTATGGCCCCTTATCACAATTCGGGCGGCACTACCTGCTATATCTGCAGCCGAGCTACCGACCATTACCATTATCGCTGCCTGGAGTGTAAGCGACATTAAGGCGCCCTGCGATATTATAAGCGACAAGTGGATGGCGAACAGTCAGTGTCAATAGGCTGACTGTTCGCCATTTGTTTTTTGTGGATAGCTTCAACTGGATGGCGCGAGGGAGTGGGCTGCCCCATCATTTGAGGCGCGTGGTTATCTTTGTAGCGACAGGGGTTGTATCTCCAGATGCTTGTCAGGGCGTATGTAGATGTTGCGCACCAGCCATGTATGCTTCATCTCGGCGTCGTCCATCCATACGTAGGTGGTGGTGAGCGGGGCGGCTACCATCAGCCGGTTGGTGGCGGGGTCGGCAAAGGAGTAGGGGATATCGCTTACGTTCTTCAGCGCCACCTCTATCTTGCCCTTGCGCGTGCGTCCGGTCTTCTCGGCGGTCACCGATGCGCGCAGCAGCGGCTCGACATACTCCTTGCGGCCGGCGAGCGTATTGTCGGAGTAGGCCACCGAGCGGCGGGCGAAGAGTGCTTCGCGGATGGCAGCCACGCTGTTGTCGCGGGCAAAAATGAGCGTCATGGGGCGATGGGCGCGCTTCAGGTCGAAACGCCAGGCGATGGGCCAGTGGCAGTCGGTGGCGCCGATGGGCGTCAGGTTGTAGTCGTAGACATAATCGATGGCGCGCGGGTAGAACTCGAAGTCGTTGAAGATTTCTACGCCATGTACGCGTCCTTTCTTGATTTGTCCGATGAGCCACTGCGAGAACTCGCTGTCCTTGTCGGGCCATCCCGGATGGTTGGCGGTCACCCACACGCTGTCGGCCTGAGCCACTGCCAGCACACTGTCGGCCTGGTGTGCGGTCACGTCGTCGGTGCGGGGGAAGTAGCGGTTGTTGTCGGTGGTAAACAGGAGGTTGATGTGGCCCACGTCCTTGAAGTTGGCCCTCCACGCCATGCTCGTGAGTTCGGCGCCGCGTATCAGCGTGATGCCTCTGTCCTCGGCGTCCTTCACCGCCTGCAGATGGGAAATGTTGCCGTCTGGGTTCTTATTGTATCGCGGCATGGGCTGATGGTCTGTGAGCGCTATAGCGTCCAATCCCTCCTGATAGGCTTCCCAAACTCGGAAGTAGGGAGCCACTCCACCGTCGCTCTGATGCGTGTGCAGGTGCAGGTCGGCCTTGATGGTGCGGTAACCGAGGATGTCGGGAATGTGGATGGTACCTCGCTCGTGCGGATTGAGGTATCCCTGGAACGTGCGGTACTGGATAGTGTCTGTCTGGGCTATGCCCGGCAGTGTGGCAGCCATCGCGGCAGCCAGCAAAATCATTTTTTTCATGAAATGTAAAAGTTTAAATGAATTATAGGTAAATTGCGGCTCCATCAGTGCGTGAGCTGCCTATGCCTGTTGGTGGATTAGTGTCTATTTCTTGTCCTTGAGCAAGTCGCGGATTTCGGTAAGCAGTTTCTCTTCGGCAGAGGGCGCTGGCGGAGTGGCTGGCTTTGCCGGCTCTTCGGCCTTCTTGCGTGCCAGATGGTTGATGCCCTTGACCATCATGAATATACACAGTGCGATGATGACAAAGTCGAAGGTGGTCTGGATGAAGTTGCCATAGTTGATGGTGGCTGGCTCGAGCTGCTCTATGCCCAAGTCCATGGTGGGCAGCGTCACTTTGAGGTCGGAGAAGTTTACGCCGCCTATAAGCCAACCTATTGGAGGCATAATGATATCATTGACGAGCGAAGATACGATTTTGCCGAATGCGCCGCCGATGATAACACCGACAGCCATATCTACGGCATTTCCCTTGACGGCAAACTCCTTGAATTCGTTGATAAATTTACTCATAATGTTGCTCTTATTATTAATAATGTGTATGATAACACTTGAATTTTGCAAAGTCGAGTTGTCAGTATTGCCCTCCACGGTTCCCAGCCTTATGAAAATCTCGGGCAAGATGCTTTTTTTAATTTATTTAATACTCGTTTCGACTGCAAATATAGGAAATAATTTGTACCTTTGCGCCTGTAATAAAGAAAATTTGCATCAGAGCAATAAAATATTTACATAACCCTTTTAATTAAGTAAAAGTAAAATGACTAAAATTGGTATTAACGGATTTGGCCGTATCGGTCGTTTCGTATTCCGCGCAGCTCAGACTCGCGATGACATCCAGGTTGTAGGTATCAATGACCTCTGCCCCGTAGACTACTTGGCTTACATGCTCAAGTATGACACTATGCACGGTGCGTTCAAGGGCACAATCGAGGCTGATGTTGAGAACAGCCTTCTGATTGTAAACGGTCAGAAGATTCGTGTTACCGCTGAGCGCAACCCCGCTGACCTGAAGTGGAACGAGGTTGAGGCTGAGTACGTAGTTGAGTCAACTGGTCTCTTCCTGACTCAGGAGAAGGCTCAGGCTCACATCCAGGCTGGTGCTAAGTACGTTGTTATGTCAGCTCCTTCAAAGGACGCTACTCCAATGTTCGTATGCGGTGTAAACTTCGACAAGTACGTTAAGGGTACTCAGTTCGTATCTAACGCTTCTTGTACAACTAACTGTCTCGCTCCTATCGCTAAGGTTCTGAACGACAAGTTCGGCATCACCGATGGTCTGATGACAACTGTACACTCTACAACTGCTACACAGAAGACTGTTGACGGTCCTTCTATGAAGGATTGGCGCGGTGGTCGTGCTGCTTCTGGCAACATCATTCCCTCTTCTACAGGTGCTGCTAAGGCTGTAGGTAAGGTTATTCCTGAGCTCAACGGCAAGCTTACCGGTATGTCTATGCGTGTTCCTACTCTCGACGTATCAGTAGTTGACCTGACTGTAAACCTCGCTAAGCCCGCTACATACGCAGAGATTTGCGCTGCAATGAAGGAGGCTTCTGAGGGTGAACTGAAGGGTGTTCTGGGTTACACAGAGGACGCTGTAGTATCTTCTGACTTCCTCGGTGATACTCGTACTTCTATCTTCGACGCCAAGGCTGGTATCGCTCTTACCGATACATTCGTAAAGGTTGTATCTTGGTATGACAACGAGATCGGTTACTCTAACAAGGTGCTCGAGCTCATCGCTCACATGAAGAAGGTTAACGGTTAATCGATAATCGTAGACATAAGTACAGGCCGTCCAGCATTGCTGGACGGCTTTTTTTATACCCTTGTGCAAGCCCATGGGCATCTCGGTGGTAAAAATCAGGGCGATTTATTTTGTATTTTTATTGGTTTGCATTACCTTTGTAGCAGATAGACAGCCCTTTGGCCTTGATGAGAGGTGTAGTGTAAGCAGGGCGAAGCTGTCGCAGAAAGAAGCAAATGCAGAAGATGATTACCATATTGGGTCCTACGGCGTCGGGCAAAACCAGTCTGGCTGCCGCCCTTGCCGCGCGTATCGATGCCGAGATTATCAGTGCCGACTCGCGTCAGGTGTACCGTGGCATGACCATCGGCACGGGCAAAGACCTCGACGACTACCGTCAGGGCGACCGCCTGATACCTTACCACCTGATAGATATTTGTGAACCCGGTACCAAGTATAACCTCTTCCAGTATCAGCAGGACTTCCACCTTATTTATAATAATATAGTGGCGCGCGGGGTGCGTCCCATTCTCTGCGGAGGTACGGGTCTCTATATCGAGAGTGTGCTCAAGGGTTACGCCCTGTCGCCCGTGCCACAAAATCAGGCATTGCGTGATAAGCTGGCAGACAAGTCGCTCGCCGAACTCACCGAAATGCTTGAAGACCTGAAGCGCCGCAACCATTCGGTGATGCACAACCGGACCGATGTGGACACCGCGCAGCGCGCCATACGCGCCATAGAGATAGAGACCTATAATCTCGAGCACCCCACAGACAACCGCACGCTGCCACCCATAGACTCGGTCATCATCGGAGTGGACATCAATCGCGAGGAGCGTCGCCGCAAGATAACGCAGCGTCTCAAGCAGCGCCTCGAAGAGGGTATGGTCGACGAGATACGCCAGTTGCTCGACCGTGGAATCGCCCCCGAGAATCTTATCTACTATGGTCTGGAATACAAGTTCGTCACCGAGTATGTCATCGGCAAAACCAGTTACGAGGAGATGTTCCGCCAGCTGGAGATAGCCATCCACCAGTTTGCCAAGCGGCAGATGACATGGTTCAGAGGTATGGAGCGCCGCGGCTTTACCATCCACTGGATAGATGCCCTTGACCCCATGGACAGCAAGGTGGCACAGATTATGGACATAGCACATATACAGCCCTAATATAAATAATGTAGAGAAATGGCAGTCAACGAAAACAAATGGGGAGTCATCTATTGCCCCAAACACACTTTCCGCAACAAGTCGCGATGGGATGTCATCGAGCGAGTGTTGCGTGCCCATCGCATAGACTATGACTATGTGCACAGCGAGAGTGCTGGTAGCGTGGACAGATTGGTCAAGATGATGGTCAACAACGGTTACCGCACTATCATCATCGCCGGTGGCGACTCTGCCCTCAACGATGCCGTCAACAGCCTGATGCAGTTTGACGCCGAGGTGCGCCAGCGCGTCTCTCTCGGTGTTATCCCCAATGGTACGATGAATGACTTTGCCCATTACTGGGGTTTCCGTGAGGGCGAGGTTGAGCAGACTGTCGACTGGCTCTGTCAGCGCCGCGTGCGCCGGATTGACGTTGGCCGCATCAACTATCGCAACCGGCATGGCGAGGCTTGTCACCGCTACTTCCTCAACTGCGTCAACGTGGGACTTATTGCCGCCATTATGAATATGCGCAGTCAGACGCGCCAACTCTTGGGTTCGCGCACCCTGTCGTTTATCTTCTCCTTTATCCTCATGATATTCCAGCGTCTGGAGTATAAGATGCGTCTGCGTATCAATGATGACAAGATAGAGCGCAAGGTGATGACGGTGTGTGTGGGCAATGCCCTTGGCTACGGACAGACTCCCAACGCCGTGCCCTACAATGGTCTGCTTGATGTGTCGGTGGTCTATCATCCCGAGATTACCCAACTCTTTGAGGGATGGTATCTCTTCCTGCGCGGCAAGTTCCTCAACTCGCGCAGCGTTCATCCCTACCGCACGCGCGAGGTAACTTTTGACGAGATATCCCAGTCGCTGGTTAGCGTCGATGGCCGTCTGATGAACAGTCCCATGGCTCCCCTCAAGGTGAGGGTAGAGCAGGAGGTCATCAACTTTCTCATCCCCGAGTAGGCGATAACTCCCACACTCAGAATAACGCAAAGGCATGCCCTATATATAATAGGTGGCATGCCTTTGTTGGTATATTTCATCGGCGGAAATGACATCAACTCTCGGGCGGTTATCTATAATACTGCCGAATTTATTGTTTTTTTGCAAATAGTTTATGAAAAATTTGCTTATCTGCATGGAATGTAGTATTTTTGAATGAGCATAAGCGAGCGCTCGTCGCTTGCTTCTAAAAACGAACAACTATTAATTAAATCTTGACATAAGTTTATGAGTTATCTTAAGTTTGAGAAAACTCTTATGACTAACCTCGAAGAGTCGTTGCCAAAGGAGTTGCTACGCACCAACCGCTCGGGAGCCTACTCGTGTTCCACCGTGGTAGAGTGTAACACTCGCAAGTATCATGGACTGCTTGTCGTGCCCGTTCCCGAGCTCGACGACGAGAACCATGTACTGCTTTCGTCGCTCGACGTGACAGTGATACAGCATGGAGCCAAGTTCAACCTGGGTCTCCATAAGTATCAGGGCAACAACTTCAGTCCCAAGGGTCATAAGTATATTCGTGAGTTTGATTGTGACAAAGTACCCACCACGCTGTATCGTGTCGGTGGCGTAATTCTGAAGCGCGAGGTGGTGTTCCAGCATTATGAGGACCGCATCCTTATCCGCTATACGCTGGTAGATGCCCACTCTGCCACCACGCTGCGTTTCCGTCCGTTCCTGGCTTTCCGCAGTGTGCGCCAGTTTACCCATGAGAATTCGGTGGCTTCGCGCGAGTATTCTCAGGTAGACAATGGCATCAAGACTTGTATGTATGCCGGCTACCCCGACCTCTATATGCAGTTCTCCAAGAAGAACGAGTTCCACTTCGTTCCCGACTGGTACCGCGGAGTCGAGTATCCCAAGGAGCAGGAGCGTGGCTACGCTTCCAATGAGGACCTCTACGTGCCCGGATATTTCGAGATGAACATCAAGAAGGGCGAGAGCATCGTCTTTGCCGCTTCCACATCGCAGAGCAAGACCTCCGGTCTGAAGCGGTTGTTCGATGCCGAAGTCGAAGAGCGCACCCCACGCGACAACTTCTTCCACTGTCTCGTCAATGCCGCCCACCAGTTCCATATCCATGAGAAGAACGACGACCGATATATCCTTGCCGGCTATCCTTGGTTCAAGAGCCGCGCCCGCGATACGTTCATCGCACTGCCCGGTCTCACTCTCTCCATCGAGGAAGACGAGTACTTCGATCTGGTGATGAAGACTGCCGAGGTGGCGCTGCGTGAGTTTATGGAAGGCAAGCCCATCACCAAGCATATCTATGAGATTGAGCAGCCCGATGTGCCCCTCTGGGCTATCTGGGCCATCCAGCAGTACGCCAAGGAGTGTGGCCGCGAGAAGTGTGCCAAGAAGTATGGCGCCCTTGTCATCGATATCCTCAAGTATATCGAGAGCGACGGCCATCCTAACCTCAAGCTCCACGACAACGGCTTGCTCTATGCGCAGAGTTCGCATGGCGAGGCCATCACCTGGATGAACTCCGTGGCCAACGGTCGTCTCGTTGTTCCCCGTACAGGCTACATTGTCGAGTTCAACGCCCTGTGGTACAATGCGCTGCTCTTCGGAGCCTCTCTTCTTGATGAGGGCAATGCCGTGCGCGAACACCTCCAGGCTGTTGCCGCCAATGCCAAGCAGTCATTCCTCGATACATTCCTCAATGAGTATGGCTATCTCTACGACTATGTCGATGGCTATATGGTCGATTGGAGTGTGCGTCCTAACATGATTTTCCCCGTAGCTTTTGACTATTCGCCCCTCAATCAGGAGCAGAAGAAGAGCGTGCTTGACATCTGTACCCGTGAACTGCTCACGCCCAAGGGTCTGCGTACGCTTTCGCCCAAGAGTGGTGGCTACAACCCCATGTATGTAGGTCCTCAGTCACAGCGCGACTATGCTTATCACCAGGGTACGGCATGGCCTTGGCTCGGCGGCTTCTATATGGAGGCTTGTCTGCGCCTCTACAGGCGCACCCGTCTGAGCTTCATCGAGCGCCAGATGGTGGGCTACGAAGACGAAATGTCCAACCATTGCATCGGAACTATCCCCGAGCTCTTCGATGGCAACCCGCCATTCCAGGGCAGAGGCGCTATCTCGTTTGCCATGAACGTGGCAGAGATTCTCAGGGCAATGGAGTTGCTGGAAAAGTATTCATATAAATAATAGGAGGACCGCAAATGAAAGTTTTAATGTTTGGTTGGGAGTATCCTCCTCATGTATATGGTGGACTGGCTACCGCCAACTATGGTATATCTCAAGGTCTGCACGCCCAGGGTGATATAGAGACGATACTCTGTCTGCCCAAACCATGGGGCGATGAAGACCGCAGCGCTGCCAATATCGTGGCGATGAACTGTGTGCCTATCGCCTGGCGCGATGTCGATTACGACTATGTGAAGAACAAGGTGGGTAACATTATGGACCCCGACCTCTACTTCCGCCTGCGCGACCACATCTATTCTGATTTCAATTATATGCACGTCAATGACCTCGGTGCGATGGAGTTTGCCGGTGGATATCCCTCCAATCTCCATCAGGAAATCAATAACTATTCGATTATCGCCGGAGTCGTTGCCCGCACGTTCGATTACGACATCATCCATGCCCACGACTGGCTTACCTATCCCGCCGGCATCCATGCCAAGAAGGTTTCGGGCAAGCCCCTGTGCATCCATGTCCATGCCACCGACTTCGACCGTAGCCGTGGCAAGGTCAACCCTACAGTCTTCTCGATAGAGAAAGACGGTATGGACAACGCCGACTGCATCATGTGCGTATCTGAGCTCACCCGCCAGACCGTCATCAACCAGTATCATCAGGACCCCCGCAAGTGCTTCACCGTGCACAACGCTGTGTATCCCCTGCGTCAGGAGCTGGCCGATATTCCTCGCCCCGACCACACCGGAAAGGAGAAGGTAGTGACATTCCTTGGCCGCATCACCATGCAGAAGGGACCTGAGTATTTTGTTGAAGCCGCCAACCTCGTGCTCCACCGCACCCGCAACGTGCGTTTCTGCATGGCCGGTTCGGGCGATATGATGGACCAGATGATTTACCTCGCCGCCGAGCGCGGCATCGCCGACCGTTTCCACTTCCCTGGCTTCATGCGCGGCAAGCAGGTCTATGAGTGTCTCAAGGACTCTGATGTCTACGTGATGCCTTCAGTGAGCGAGCCTTTCGGTATCTCTCCGCTCGAGGCGATGCAGTGTGGCACTCCTTCTATCATCAGTAAGCAGAGCGGTTGTGCCGAGATACTCAACAACTGTATCAAGGTAGACTACTGGGACATCCACGCCATGGCCGACGCCATCTACTCCATCTGCCACAACGAGAGCCTCTTCCATTATCTGCAGACCGAAGGCAAGAACGAGGTCGACCAGATTACTTGGGAGAAGGTAGGCGCATGGATACGAGAACTATATGAGCGCACGCTCAATGGCAATAACTAACAACTAACAAACAACGATTATGAAGACAATTTGTTTATATTTCGAAATACATCAGATTACGCATCTTAAGAGATACCGCTTCTTTGATATCGGTACCGACCATTATTACTATGATGACTACGAGAACGAGCGCGATATCACCGATATCGCCGAGCGTAGCTACATGCCCGCCCTCAATGCCCTTGGCGAAATGATTAAGGAGCATGGCAAGGCCTTCAAGGTAGCCTTCTCGCTCTCGGGCGTAGGTATCGAGCAGCTGGAGATGCACGCGCCCCAGGTGCTTGCCAAGCTGCAGGAGCTCAATGACACCGGCTGCGTGGAGTTCCTCGCCGAGCCTTATTCTCATGGCCTCTCATCACTGGCCAATGAGGAGAGCTTCATCACCGATGTCAAGAAGCAGGTGGAGAAAATCAAGGAGTACTTCAACCAGTCTCCCAAGGTGCTGCGCAATTCCGGCCTCATCTATAGCGATGACATCGGTATGCAGGCAGCCAACATGGGCTTCAAGGGCATGCTCACCGAGGGTGCCAAGCATGTGTTGGGATGGAAATCTCCCCACTACATCTACCACTGTGCCCTCAACCCCAAGCTCAAGTTGCTCTTGCGCGACGTCAACCTTAGCGACGACATCTCTCTGCGTTTCAACAACAGCGACTGGGAGGGCTACCCACTCTTCGCCGACAACTATATCCGCAAGATAGCCGAGTGTCCCGAGGAAGAGCAGTTCTATGGCATCTTCATGAACCTCTCTGCCATCGGCGTGGCCCAGCCTCTGTCGAGCAACATCCTCGAGTTCTTCAAGGCATTGCCCGCCTGCGCCAAGGCACAGGGCATCACCTTCTCCACTCCTTCAGAGGTGTGCGCCAAGATGAAGTCTGTGGGCCAGCTCGATGTTCCTGATACTCTCTCTTGGATGGACGAGGAGCGCGATGTGTCTTGCTGGCTGGGTAACCCCATGCAGCGCGAGGCTTTCAACAAGCTCTACAGCGTAGCCGACCGCGTGCGCATCGCCAACGACCCACGTATCAACCAGGACTGGGACTATCTGCAGGCTACCAATAACTTCTACTTCATCTCCACCAAACCTTCGGGAGTGGCAGTGGATAGAGGTATCTATGCCAGCGCCTTCGATGCGTTCACCAACTATATGAACATCCTCGGCGACTTCATCAACCGTGTCAACAACCTTTATCCTGAGGACATCGACAATGAGGAACTCGAGTCGCTGCTTACCACTATTCGCAACCAGGGCGACGAGATAGAGCTCAAGGATAAGGAGATAGTACGTCTGCAGGCAAAGATTGAAAAGATTGAGGCTGCCAGCGAGAAGCTGCGTGAGCAGGTTGAGGCCAAGACCGCCAAGAAGGCTGCTCCCAAGGCCAAAGCTGCTGCCAAACCTAAGGCTGCCGCCAAGCCCAAGGCTGTGAAGGCCAAGGAAGAGAAGCCTAAGGCAGAAAAGTAAACCAAGCCAAGACCCTCGACCGCAGATAGCGGCAATAGAGGACCAACGGGTACCCTCATAAGTTAAGTGTGACGCACCTTGTGCGTCTGCCACAGAGCGCGAACCATCGTTCCCTCTATGCCAGACACATCAGGGTGCGTTTTTTGTATATCCCTTGCCACACCTTGTTTCTTCGCTAATGCCGCGGGAGACTTGGTGGTGAAACTTGCCAGTAAAAAGGTAGGAACAGTCATCAATAGGGTAGAGGCAATGTAAAGCAGAATGGTAAAGGGTTGGAGTACTGTGAAGCCAACCAGTAAGCGGACGATATTGATGTAAAGCAAACCAGTAAAAGCCAAGTCTTGCCATTTTCATGTTATCGGCAGAGATTGTGATAATTACGTTTGTCCTTGATTTATACCATCTTTAGTCATGCCCTGATACACTCTGCTGGTTCGTATCGTATGTTACGAGCGTACGTACCTTATGTTACGAGCGCTCGTAACAATTGATACGAGTGTTCGTGCCTTTTGATACGTGCCGGCAGAGTTGCTGGCGGGTGTACTACAGATAGTCGCGCAAGTCGTATAGATGGTTTGCGACTAAATAACAAATAATTTGAAAGATTTCTGTTAAAACATTTGGGGAAGTCAAATATATATCCTATTTTTGCCATTATTATTTTGATTTCAACCATTTATTTTGAAATCACCCCGAGGTTGGTCGCATCCTGCACCAACCTCTTTTGCAATATCAGGGAAGCAAATCAGCACTTTTCTTACTTAAAATTTGTCATTTATAAAGAAAAATACTATCTTTGCAGCAATTATTAACAGTATTTACACAATAAATCGCAAGCCTATCGCCTACATTTACTCCAATAGTAAAGAAAGAAATAATGGATGTATATAGCAAGATGACCGATGAAGAGTTGGCCATAGCATACATAAAAGGTGATAATAATGCCTTCGATTTATTGCTCTCACGCAATCAGCAGAGGCTTTATTCCTACATATTGTTCGTTGTCCACGACAGCGAGATGGCAGAAGATGTGTTTCAAGACACGTTTGTCAAAGTCATTATGCGTCTCCAGTCGGGCCAGTATACCTCCTGCGGCAAGTTCTCCGCATGGATTATGCGCATAGCCCACAATGTCATCATGGACTATTATCGCGACCAGCGCATAGAGAGTGTGGTGAGCACGGTCGACAATGAGGACCTTTCTCAGATTGACGGGCGCCATGTGATAGTGCCCAATGTGGAGAGCCGCTATGTCAACGAGCAGGTGTATAGCGACGTTCGGCGCATGATGAACCTCCTGCCGCCATCGCAGCGAGAGGTTATCTTCATGCGGTTCTTTCAGGAAATGTCGTTCAAGGAAATCGCCGAGGCCACCAGCGTAAGCATCAATACCGCTCTTGGTCGTATGCGTTACGCCGTGCTCAACCTGCGGCGCATGGCCAAGTCCAACGGCATCACTCTACAGTTGGACTGACCGTCCAGCGGGCATTCAGTCTCTTGACTTCAGACTCAGTATGGTAGCCTCAGGGTCTTCTGCACCGAAGACATAGCTGCCACTTACCAATACATCGGCACCGGCTGCGACGAGCATCGGTGCCGTTTTTCCGTTTACGCCACCGTCTACCTCTATCAGCGGTCTGTGCTCCAGCCAGTCTATCATCTGTCTCAGTCTCCTTACCTTGTCGGTCGAGCTGGTGATAAACGACTGGCCCGAGAAGCCCGGGTTGACGCTCATAATCAGCACCAGATCTACATCGGCGAGCACCTCCTCGACCATAGCCAGCGGCGTGGCGGGGTTGAGAGCCACTCCGGCTTTCATGCCGGCGCTGTGTATCTCCTGGATGGTGCGGTGCAGATGGGTGCAGGCCTCGGCGTGTACGGTCATCAGCGCTCCGCCGGCATCGGCGACCTGGCGTATATAGTTCTCGGGATGCACGGTCATCATGTGTACATCCAGCGGCTTCTGGCATACCGTGTGTACTGCCTTGATAACGGGCAGTCCAAACGAGATGTTGGGCACAAACACGCCGTCCATCACATCCATGTGCAGCCAGTCTGCTGCGCTGCGGTTTATCATCTCCGAATCTTCGCCCAACCGTGTAAAGTCGGCCGACAGCAATGAGGGTGATATCAGTATCTCTTTGTTCATCTTATTCTATCATCAAGGTTTAATCAGTTCATACACACATTATACTTCCCATCTTTCATGTGGGCGCGCTGGCAGAGCCGGGCTATCTGTCTGATAAGTTGCAAAGTTTTTTCCGAGGGCTTCACCTCGTTAGGAGTAAAATAGTTCATAGGCATTTCTAATAGTCTTTATATTTGTATAACGCATCTTTTCGGGCTTTATTACATCCGCGTGACATTTTCTTTTGCTCAAAACTGCCACCTGTAGGGTCACGGTCGGTCTGGAGATGACCGCCACCGATACAGTCACGCGTGCGTATATTATAATAGGTATAAGAGGTCGGCTGAGGGTCTCAGTAATAAAATTGCGGTAAATCACAAATTTTTCTTTCAAAAAGTTTGCTGGCTCGTAGATTATCGTTATATTTGCAGCGTAAACAGTAAAGACAATGAAGAATATGGTATCTATAGCATGGTGGTGGCGTAACTCAAGATTGATAAAGTCGTGAGTCGCTCAGCCGTATAGATATCCCGTAGATATAAGAGAAAGGCCTGCCGTAACTTACGACAGGCCTTTTTTCGTAACCCCGACATTTTGAACCAACACTATAAAAGACAAGACTATGGAGATGAAAGATTATTTGACGCGTGTGCTCCGCCAGGAACGGCTCAGCCGCGAAGAGACCAAGGACATCCTGACAGGCATCACCCGCGACGCCTATCCCGCCGAGCAGATTACGGCCCTCCTTACCGCCATTCAGATGCGCGGAGTGACCGTCGACGAGCTGCTGGGCTTCCGCGACGGCATATTGGAGACCGGCGTGCAGGCCCCGTTGGACTGCGACCGCTATATCGACGTGGTAGGCACCGGCGGCGACCGCAAGAATACGTTCAACATCTCTACCACGGCATGCTTCGTCATCGCCGGCGCCGGCTACAAGGTCGCCAAGCATGGCAATTATGCCGCCACCAGTGTGAGCGGAGCCTCCAACGTGATAGCTCTTCACGGTGTGCGCTTTACCAGCGACCTCGACACCCTCAACCGTTCGCTCCACGAGGCAGGCATCGTCTATCTCCATGCCCAGCTCTTCGCCAAGGCCATGAAGCACGTGGCCCCCATCCGCAAGGCGCTGCAGTTTCCCACCGTCTTCAACCTGTTGGGGCCGCTGGTCAACCCCTCTCACCCCAAGGCCCAACTGCTGGGCGTAGCCAACCTCGACCAGATGCGCCTCTACGCCCAGGTCTATCAGCGCTTGGGCATCGACTATGGCATCATCAATAGCATCGACGGCTACGACGAAATCTCGCTCACCGGCGACTTCAAGGTGTCGACCAACCAGTATGAGCGTGTCTTCTCGCCTGCCGACCTGGGCATGCAGGTGGCTCTGCCCGAAGAGCTTCAGGCCGGAGCCACCGAGGAAGAGGCTGCCGCCATCTTCGACAGCGTGCTCAACAATACCTGTCTGCCCGCCCAGAAGAACATCGTGGTCGCCAACGCCGCCTTTGGCATCCAGGTCATGGAGCGCGGGCTGAAGTCTATCGACGAGTGTATCGAGATTGCCCGTGAGAGTATCGATAGCGGTGCTGCCCTCAATGCCTTCCGTCGTTTTGTAACCATCAATTCATAGCCGACATGAGAGATATACTGGAAGAGATAGTCGTCAACAAGCGCGAGGAGATAGCGCTGTTCCACCAGTTGCTGCCCATCACCACGCTGGCCACGCTGACCGAGAAGATGCTCCACATCACCGTGCCCTCGATGCGTCGGGCGCTCATGGAGTCGACTACCGGCATCATCGCCGAGTTCAAGCGCCGTTCGCCCTCGCGTGGCTGGATACACCGCGACGCCCGCGTGAGCGAGGTGGTGCCTGCCTATGAGCAGAGTGGTGCTTCGGCTGTCAGCATCCTTACCGACCGCAACTACTTTGGCGGCTACGACGAGCACATCCAGCAGGCGCGCTTCATGGGCGTCAGCCTCCCCATACTCTACAAGAACTTCGTGGTCGACGAGTACCAACTCTTCCAGGCCCGCTACTGTGGCGCGTCGGCTGTGCTGCTCATCGCCTCGGTGCTGACCATCGACGAGTGCCGCCGCCTGATGTCGCTTGCCCACCAGCTGGGTCTGGAGGTGCTGCTCGAGATGCACGCTGAGAGCGAACTCGACTATGCTGCCCTCGAGCCCGACATGTATGGCATCAACAACCGCCACCTCGGCACCTTCACCACCGATGTCAACACCAGTTTCCATCTGGCTGAGCGTCTGCCCCATGATGCCTGCAAGGTGAGTGAGAGCGGCATCTCTTCGCCCGATGTCATTGCGCGTCTGCGCGAGTCGGGCTACCGCGGCTTCCTCATCGGCGAGACCTTTATGCGCGAGCCCAGTCCTGGCGACGCCCTCGCCCGTATGGTCGGCCAATTGAACAACCTCAGCAACAACAACCATTAAAACTATACAGACTATGATTATCAAAGTATGCGGCATGACCGATGCCGAGAATATCACAGCCGTCGAGCACTTGGGTGCCGACATGATAGGCATGGTGTTCTATCCCCAGTCTCCACGCTACGTGCAGATGGTGCGCTCTCGCGCCGGAAGCATGCCCGACTACAGCCGTGAGCGGCTCGACCAGCTGCAACGCCACCTCGACGATGGCGCGGCTCCCATGCAGAAGCCTGCCCACGTGCCCCGTGTGGGTGTATTCGTCGACGATATGCCCCAGAACATCGTGACCCGTGTCTACAACTACGGCCTCGACTATGTGCAGTTGCATGGCGACGAGTCGCGCATCACCTGTGACAACCTGCGGCGCACCATCGACCCCGACATCCGTCCGGGACTGCGCATCATCAAGGCCATCCCCGTGGCCGACGCCCGTGACATAGACCGCTGGCGCGAGTATGACGGCGCGGTTGACATGCTGCTCTTCGACACGCGCAGCGACAGCGTAGGAGGCAGCGGCAACCGCTTCGACTGGACGCTGCTCGACCGCTACGACGGCGACATCCCCTTCCTGCTCGGTGGCGGCATCGGGCCCGACGATGTAGACAGGGTACGCGCCTTCCACCATCCCCAGTTTGTCGGCATCGACCTCAACAGCAGGTTTGAAACCCAGCCCGGCATCAAGGACATCCACTTGCTCCGCAACTTTATCAACGCTATACGAAATGAATAAGATAAACAGATTGTTTCAGGATAACACAGACCGTAAACTCCACTCGCTCTACTTCTGCGCGGGTGCCCCTACGGTCGACATGGTGCCCCAGGTGCTGCTCACGCTGCAGCGCCGTGGCATCGATATGGTCGAGGTGGGCATCCCCTTCAGCGACCCGCTTGCCGACGGTCCCGTCATTCAGGCGGCAGGCACCGTGGCTCTGCGCAATGGCATTACGCTCGACAAGATATTCAGCCAGATAGACAGCATCAAGGACCAGGTTCGCATCCCTTTGGTACTGATGGGCTATCTCAACGTGGTGATGCACTATGGATATGAAGCCTTCTTCCAGCGCTGCGTGGCTACGGGCGTGTCGGGGTGCATAATTCCCGACCTGCCGTTTGATGATTATCTCAATGTGGTCAAACCCATCGCCGACCGTTACGATGTGCGCGTCATCATGATGATTACGCCCGAGACATCGGCCGAGCGCATACGCCTCATCGACCGCCACACCGACGGGTTCATCTATATGGTGTCGAGCGCAGGCATCACCGGCGCCCAACAGAGTTTTGGCGACGCCAAGGTCGACTACTTCCGCCGCATAGATGCCATGCAACTGCACAATCCGCGCATGATAGGATTTGGAATATCCAACCGGCAGACGCTGGAGAGTGCCCAAGCCTACGCCGCCGGAACCATTATCGGTAGCAAGTTTGTCACTCTGCTCAACGAGACACGCGATGCCGACAAGGCCATAGACAAACTTAATGAAGCATTAGCCCAATGAAATACACAGTAGACAAAAACGGATTTTTCGGTCGTTACGGCGGAGCCTATGTTCCCGAAATATTATACAAGTGTGTGCACGACCTGCAGGATGCTTATCTCGACATCCTCGGCAGCGATGAATTCAAACGTGAGTACCATCAACTGCTGCGCGACTATGTGGGGCGTCCTTCTCCCCTCTATTATGCCGACCGTATGAGTCGCCGCTACGGTTGCCGCCTTTATCTCAAGCGCGAAGACCTCAACCATACCGGAGCCCACAAAATCAACAACACCATCGGTCAGATACTCCTTGCCCGCCACATGGGCAAGACGCGCATCATCGCTGAAACCGGTGCCGGCCAGCATGGTGTGGCCACAGCCACGGTGTGTGCGCTGATGGGTATGCAGTGTGAAATCTTCATGGGCAAGACCGATGTGGAGCGCCAGCATACCAACGTGGAGCGTATGCGTATGCTCGGTGCCACGGTGCATCCCGTCACCACCGGCAACATGACCCTCAGTGACGCCTGCAGCGAGGGCATCCGCGACTGGTGCAGCCATCCGCGCGACACCTATTACCTCGTCGGGTCGACAATGGGACCTCATCCTTATCCCGATATCGTCGCCAAGATGCAGAGCGTCATCTCCGAAGAAATCAAGTGGCAGCTCCAGGAGAAGACGGGGCGTGACTATCCCGACTTCCTCATTGCCTGTGTGGGTGGAGGCAGCAACGCCGCCGGCACCATCTATCACTACATCGACGACGAGCGTGTGAGCATTGTCCTCGCCGAAGCCGGTGGTCATGGGGTAGACACCGATTACACCGCCGCCACCATCCAGGCTGGTACCGAGGGTATTATCCACGGTGCCCGTACGCTCGTGATGCAGACCGACGACGGCCAGATTAAGGAGGCGTTCACCATCAGCGCCGGACTCGACTATCCTGGCATCGGACCCATGCACGCCGACCTTGCCGAGCGTGGCCGCGAGCAGGTGATAGCCATCAACGACGACGAAGCTATCCGCGCCGGCTACGAACTTACCCGTACCGAGGGCATCATCCCTGCCATCGAGAGCGCCCATGCCGTGGCTGCGCTCAGTCATCTCCGCTTTCGTCCTGAGGATGTGGTCGTTCTCACCGTCTCGGGTCGTGGCGACAAAGATGTAGAAACATATCTCGCCCATAAGGATATGGCAGGCGAGTACGGAGATTTCTAACCCATTATCCGAACAGTCATTATGAGTCATACTTATAATTACCAGACCGTGTCGAGCACCATTCTTGCCGACCTCTATACTCCCGTGGGTGTTTACCTGAGTCTGCGCGGACTCTATCCACAGTCTGCACTCATGGAGAGCAGCGATTACCACAGCCACGATACAGCCCGCTCGTTTATAGCTATCCATCCTATGGCATCGTTTGCAGTGTCCCATGGCGTCGCCATCACCTCCTTGCCCGACGGTACCGTTCTCCGCCAGCCCCTCGACCTCGACCGCAAGGGCGTAGCCAAAGAGCAGGTGGCTCAGGCGCTGGGTGATTTCCTCGCAGCCTTCCATGTAGAAGGCGAGGGTAGAGAGTATTGCGGCGTCTATGGCTTCACCTCTTTCAATGCCGTGCGCTACTTTGAGAATATCGATGTGGTCGACGACACACAGCCCGCCAACGACGCCCCCGATATGCTCTATGTCATGTATCGCGACCTGATAGTCTTTGACCATTATTCCAACCGCATCCGACTGGTTACCCTCGTTCACGAAGGCGACTCTGTGGCTGCTGGCGGTAAGGTGCTCACCGACATAGAGCAGCAGTTGCGCCGCCCTGGCCAGTGCTACGATTTCCACACCGAAGGACCCGTCTTCAGTACTCTCTCCGACGAAGCCCATCGTGCCAATATCCGTCGCTGTGTAGCCCACTGTCTGCGTGGCGATGTCTTCCAGATTGTGGTCTCTCGTCGTTTCTGCCAGCGTTATAGCGGCGACGACTTCCGCCTTTACCGTGCACTGCGCAGCATCAATCCCTCGCCCTATCTCTTCTATTTCGACTTCGGCGGTTACCGCATTTTCGGTTCCAGTCCTGAGACCCACTGCCGCATTGATGGCGATCACGCCTATATCGACCCCATTGCCGGCACCACCCGTCGTACCGGCGACCCTGCAGAGGATCGTCGGCATGCCGAGTTCTTGCGTAACGATGCCAAGGAGAATTCCGAGCACGTGATGCTGGTCGACTTGGCGCGCAACGACCTCAGCCGCAACTGTCAGGATGTCAAGGTCGATTTCTTCAAGGATATGCAGTTCTACAGCCATGTCATCCACCTGGTGAGCCGGGTCAGCGGCAGACTTCTGCAGCCCCACTCCCCGGGCGCCAAGATACGTGCCTTCTTCGACACCTTCCCTGCCGGCACGTTGTCGGGGGCTCCAAAGGTGAGAGCGATGCAGATTATCAGCGAGCTCGAGCCCCACAATCGTGGTGCCTATGGTGGCTGCATCGGCTTCATCGGTCTCGACGGCGACCTCAATCAAGCCATCGTCATCCGCACCTTCGTCAGTCGCAATGGAGAGCTCTGGTTCCAGGCTGGCAGTGGCGTCGTGGCAAAGAGCAATGATGAATACGAGCTCCAGGAATGTAATAACAAACTCGGTGCGCTCACGTGTGCCATCAAAGAGGCTGAATCATGATGAAACAGACATACAATAGCCACACCCCGCAGGTGTCGGTGGCAGTGATAGACAATTACGACTCCTTCACCTATAATCTCGTTCACCTCGTGCGTAGTCTTGGCGCACAGGTCACCGTCTTCCGCAACGACCAGTTTGACTTGCCCGACCTTGCCGACTATGACAAGCTCTTGCTTTCGCCCGGTCCAGGCATCCCGTCAGAGGCTGGGCTGCTGCTCGATGTCATCCGCACCTACGCCGCCACCAAACCTATCCTCGGCGTGTGCCTTGGCCATCAGGCCATCGGCGAGGTCTTTGGCGCCCGGCTTACCAATCTTGCCGAGGTCTTTCACGGCGTGGCGACCGAGGGTACCAATCTGCAGCGCGACTACATCTTCCGCGACCTTCCTCCGCGCATTACCATGGGCCGTTACCACTCTTGGGTGGTCGAGAGGTCGTCTCTGCCTGCCTGTCTGGAGGTCACTGCCGAGAGCGATGAGGGCTTTGTCATGGCACTACGCCATCGCGACTACGACGTCCATGGCATCCAGTTCCATCCAGAGAGTGTGCTCACGCCCCAAGGCGCCACTATCGTCAGCAACTGGCTGAAAGGCTAAGCCCGTGGCAGTCATCCGACCGATGGTGACCCCTTCGGCATAACAAAAAATCCGCATAGTGAGTCTATGCGGATTTTCTGTTATCTTGGGGATGCTGTTTACAACTTCACCTTGCGCTTTGCGCCCTTGCTCTCATTGCCTACGCGGTCGAGGGCGGTCACCACATATTTATATTTCTTTGTACCGCCGTCGTAGGGCAGCCGGTAGTAGTTGTCATAGGTTATCTTTACGATTTTGGAAGCGTCTGTCAGGTTAACTTTTTCGCCCTTGGCGAAGCGGTAAATGACATAGCGGCGCGCCTCGTCGCCCCATTTCTTCGCTTTGGGGGCCGACCAGTAGAGCATCAGTCCGTCTTCTGTCCACGCGTCACCCATCTTGGCTGGCTTCTTGGGCGCCTTGCTGTCCAGAAAAGGCATGTATGGAGGCAGAGCCTTTGACTTCCAGTATACGTTGCGCAGCATGGTGCCGTAGCTGCCCATGTCTTCGGCAGCCACCTTGGCATACCAGAGCACGGTGCCACTCACGTTGCGCAGCTGGCGGTGCAGCCTGAACTTGGCAGCCATCTGATGGGTGTTGGGGTTGGCAGGGTCGCTGTTCTGCACGGTGTTCTCGATGCTCTCGCCGATGTAGAGCGGACGGTTGGCCATGTGTTTAGCCCACCATTTGATGAGCTTTTCATAGTCTGCCAATGGATGACCGATGTGCCAATAGAGCTGTGGCACGCAGTAGTCTATCCATCCGTTGTTGACCCACAGCAGCACGTCGGCATAGAGTTGGTCGTAGTTCTGCAGACCGTTGGTGTCGCTACCTATGGGCGAACTTTTCTTGTTTCGGTAGATACCAAAGGGCGACACGCCAAACTTGACCCAAGGCTTGAGCTTGTGCACGTGCTCGCCCATCTCCTTGACAAAGAGATTGACATTGTAGCGGCGCCAGTCGCCACGGTCGGCTATACCATTATTATATAAGGCGTATTCACGGTCATCGGGGATGGGGCGTCCGCCTTCGGGGTAGGGGTAGAAGTAGTCGTCGATGTGTATGCCGTCGATGTCATAGCGGCTCACGATGTCGTCGACCACCGAGAGGATATAGTCGCGGTTCTCCTTGAGTCCGGGGTTGAGTACATAGAGACCGCCATACTCGAACGCACGCTCAGGGTGAGTCTTGAGGATGTGGTTGTCGGCCAGACGGGTAGGGCTCTTCATGCGGGCGCGATAGGGGTTTATCCACGCATGAAACTCCATTCCGCGGCGGTGACACTGCTGTATCATCCATGCCATTGGGTCCCAGTAGGGAGATGGTGCCTTGCCCTGCACTCCGGTGAGGTAACGGCTCCACGGCTCAATCTTGCTCTCATAGAGGGCATCACATTCGCCGCGCACCTGGAAGATGATGGCGTTGGCGCCATCCTTTTCCAGCTCATCGAGCTGATATGTGAGCATCTGCTGTATTTCTGCTGTCGATTTACCCAGATACATGCCGTTGACAAACTGCATCCAAGCGCCTCTGAACTCACGTTTGCCCCCGTCGGCATACATGCTGGTAGGAGCGAGCAGCCATAGGGCTGCCACCATTACAATCAGTAGTTTTTTCATTATTTGGTTTTGTTCCTCTGTTTTCTACTACAAAAATACGATGATTGTCGAGGATATCAAAATAATCAAGGAACAAATTGTAAAAAAGCCTTTATCTTCCTTCACTTTTCCCTCTTCAGCACCATACTGTGGCGCTATGGGCGTGTCGATTGCGTCTCTGTCGGGCACAAACGACAAATCCGCCATGACAGAGACAGATGCCCTTGTCGTGGCGGATTGGCTGGTTATCGTGACCGACAGCTTAGAAGCGGTAGCTCAGCGTAGCCATCACCTGGTTGCGGTCGTGGCTCACCTTGGTGGCTCTTACGATGCAGTTGTTCTCAGGGTTGGTGTCACCGTAGTAGCTCATGAAGGGGTAGAAGTCACCATTGGTATGGCTGTACTGGTATGCCAGGTCGAGGTTGATGTTCTTGCTGGCTTGGAAACCCAGACCCAGGGTGAAGCGGTTAGTGGCTTTCCAGTTGGTGTAGTCGGTAGAGGTGGCGTAGCCCGAACCGGGAGACTCGAGCGAACCGTCGCGGAAGCCGTTCTCGTCGAAGACGGCAGAAACCCAGTTGTAGCCTGCGCGCAGAGCCAGTGTAGGCAGTGGCTTGAACTCGGCACCCAACTTGAGGGTATGCACACCCTTGAGCGTGCGCTCGGTATGGGCGTTCATCACGTCGTCGCTGCTGCTGGTGTCATAGGCGTCGCCGTACCATGGGTCGTAGTATGTGCCGTCTATCACGCGGTTGTCTATGCTGCCATAGTCAGAATACTCATAGGTGGCGCCCAAGGCGAGGTAGCTGCCCACGGTGTGGCCCAGACTCACGCCAAACTTCCACGGAGTATATATCTTGTACTCGTAGTTGCAGTAGTTGCGGATGTAAGCGCTGCTGTTGTTATCCGACAGGTTTCCGCTGTACTGTACAAAGCCGCTGCCGGCGTCGCCCCTCAGTTTCAGGTCATAGAAGACAGGGCTGTTGATGTACAGACCCACGCGGAAAGGCGAGCCGTCAACGGGCAGGAAGATGGCACCCACCTTGACATCGACACCAGTACCGTCTATCTTCAGCCGTTCGGCAGAGGCTCCGTTGGTGTTCTGCTCCAACTGCTCAAAGTAGCTGCTGCTGGAGCGATAGTTCACATCGTGTAAGCCCGCGGTGACTCCGAGGTAGAAGCTGTTGCTCACAGCGCCACTGATGTTGAAGTCGTAGACGCCGATGTAACCATGCTGGTACTGGCCGAAGTCAAAAGCCTGGCCGTTGTAGTAGTCCATGTATTTTTTGCCCTGGTCGTCGGTCTTCTCGAGTATCTTCTTGTAGTTGGCATCGATGGCGTTCCAGCCCCATTCGCCCACCTTGTCGTACTTGATGGCCGAGAGCTTGTTCTGTGAAGCCATGGAGAGCGCACCGCTGGCAGTAAGTATCTGGTCGAAGTTGCGGCTCTTGTGGTAGTTGAAGCCCACGTTGAGGCAGGGCTTGCCGTTAATCTTGAGCGGCGCCACGATACCTATCTGGTCAAAGCTGGCATTGGTCTTGTGACCGCCGCTCACGCTGTGGCTCTCCACGCCGTTCTGCCATACCAGTCCGCCGGTGACACTCACCTGGGTACGGCTGAAGAAGCCTGTACCGGCAGGGTTGCTGGTCATCGTCGAGATGTCGGCACCCAGCGCCTCCATAGCGCCACCCATACCTACGTAGCGGGCGGTACCGTTGAGGTCGTTGCCGATGAGCTTGGTATCTTGATATGTCTCCTGGGCGGTGGCTGTCAGGGCAGTCATCGAAGCCAACAGGGCAAAAAACAAATTCTTGGTATTCATAATCTTATCTGTTTGTTATAGTTTTCAACTGTGTGTTGGGGTTTGTGTTATCGGTGTCCGCCACCAAAGCGTCCGCCGCCACCACCACCGGTGTGTCCGCCGCCGAAGCCGCCCCCGCGTGAACCGCCAAATCCGCCGCCAAACGAACCAGAGGGCATCGAGGGCGTGCTGGGACGCCCACCGAAGTTATAGTTGTCCTGGCGGGTAGGGTTGTTGCGGTTGCCGAAGGTGCGGTTGTCGTAGGTACGACTGTTGCGACCGCCAAACGAGCGCGTGCCGTTCTGTCCGTATGCCACGCTGCGGCCCGAACTCTGACGCTGCGTCCCGCCCCAAGAGCGGTAGCCGGCATAACCGCCACGGCTGCCACTGTGGGTGACATAGATGCCGCCCCAGTAGCCCGGCCATCCCCAGCCATGGTAGTAGCCTGGCCATCCCCAGCCTGCATAGTAGTAGGGATTGTACCAGCCATAGTAGCCATAATATCTGGGATACCAAGGGTCGTAGAACGGGTCGCCATACCATGGGTCATACCACGCCCAACGCCAATAGTAGGGCGAATATCCATAACTATAGCGGTAGCTGTAGAGCCAAGGGGCGTAGTAGCCGTCCCATCGGCTCATGCGGCGGCTGTAGGCAAAGTCGTCGTCGACAGCGTTGCTGCGGTATTTGGCCACAAAGGTAGTGTCTACATACGCCGAGTCGGGATAGACACCATTGCCCTGCTGAAACTGGATGATGTCGTTGCCCAGACTGTCATTGCCCAATTTCTGATAGTGGCTCCAGTATTTGCCACGACGGTTATATTCATCCACATCACGGTTGCTGCCCACATAGTATGCGGGCTCGGTGTCGGCCGAAGCCTGCGCCTTCTTCTTCGGGGTGAAATAGAGGTCATCCTGTGCCATCGCCGAGAGCGGTAGAGCACAGAGAAGCACTGCAAGAATATACAATTGTTTCATATCTCTTATTACTTTTAATAGCTATTCAGTATCTTACACTGCAAAATTAGTACCATTGTCACTGCAAAATTAAGGAAAAACCCTAAAGGATGGTAGGTTTTTCCCTATTAATTTATAAATTTGTAACACAATTATCAAAGTTTAATCAATAGGAGTATATATATGAAGTATTTGGCAGCCCATTTCGAGATTGCTTGCATGGACGACATGATGCAGATTGCCCGCGACCTGCTCATGGATGTGGCCGGCGAAGCGGGTTTTGAATCCTTTGAAGATACCGAGCGTGGCGTTGATGGTTATGTACAGGAACAGCTCTTCGACCGCCAGTTGCTCGACGATGGCATAGCTTCCTTTCCGCTCGACGGAGTAAGCATTGTATATAATATTAATAAGGTGGAAGACCAGGACTGGAACGCTGTGTGGGAAGAGCAGGGCTTTGAGCCTATCGACATCGACCACCGCGTTGTGGTCTACGATGCCAAGGGCGAGGTGCCCCAGCACGATGCCGGCGCCGTGATGATAGGCATCGATGCGCGTCAGGCTTTTGGCACAGGTACCCACGAGACCACGCAGATGATAATCGCCTCGCTGCTCGATATGCAGCTCGAGGGCAAGAGTGTGCTCGACTGCGGCTGTGGCACCGGCATCCTCTCGATAGCCGCCGCCAAGTGTGGCGCCACGCACTGCGTGGGCTACGACATCGACGAATGGAGTGTGGACAACAGCCGCCACAATGCGCAGCTCAATGGTGTGGATATGCGGGTGTTGCTGGGCGACGCGTCGGTCACAGCCACGCTCAACGAGAAGTTCGATGTGGTTCTGGCCAACATCAATCGCAACATACTCTTGGCAGACATGCCCGCCTTTGTCGGCGTGATGAAGGAGGGTGGGGCGCTCATATTGAGCGGATTTTATCCCTCCGATGCCGCCATGCTCTGCGACAAGGCTGCCTCCTTGGGTCTCACGCTCACCGCGCAGAAGAGCAATGGCGACTGGGCGTGCCTCATGTTCAGCAAGTAGACTAAGATGCTCCGCACCGGATGTTCCGGCAGCAGAGTGACCGATAATACGACCGCCGCACGGATGACCACTGGTCTCTGTGCGGCGGTCGTCGGTATATGTGCCACCACTGTCAGCCCGTAGCAGCATCGCCAAAAGTCTGCCGTGATGCTTTCTAAACACAATGCGTGGTGGGAAACGTGTAATTTAAGTCTTGCAACCATCATTTCATACTTGGAATTTCTAAATTCCAACTTTGAAATCATCGTGAAGATGGTCGCGGCAGAGTCGGCGTTATCCTCCTATGTGCTGAAGGTGCCCTCTACGCTGGTGGGGATACCCTCTATGCTTGTGGGGATACCCTCGACGCCGCTGGTGATGGTCTCGGCGCCGACATAGTGGCATGCGGCCATGACGGTCACGGACGGCAGGGATGTAGATGATAAAGATGTGGGGATGGCGCTGCGGTGCGATGTGCCGGAGGCGGATAGGGGATGGCGCCCATCAATAGGTATCTTCGTGACTGCCTATTGTGAGTTTCTTGAGGTCATAGTAAGAACCGTTGTAGACATTGAAGTCTACGGGACCCTTGATGCCAGGCAGACGGCCTGCATCGGTGTGTTGCCAGAATTTCCATGCACCCTTGTATTCGATCTTGGGCACATAGTAGTGGGCTATCCAGTATGGATAGTCGTCAAAAACAGGAGCGCTGAGATACTTCTCCTTGAACTTGTAATAGGTGTAGAGGATGGGCTTGACATGATAACGATCTTCCACGATATGCAGCCACGTGAGTATGTCGCGCTGGAACTCCTCTATCGACTTGTCCTTGGGCGCGTGCTCTATATCCAGCACGGGTGGAAGGTCTCCCTCTTCGAGCTTAACCTTCTCAAGAAAGTAATAAGCCTGCTGGCGGGCCGACGATTTGTTGCTCCAGAAGTGGTAGGCACCACGAATAAAACCATATTCGAGTGCATTGTGGAAGTTACTCTTGAAGTTTTCGTCCATGCGGCTGGCTCCCTCGGTCGACTTGATGATGACAAATCTCAGCGGGCAGCCTGAAATCATGCCTCCTTGCAGTTTGTCCCAGTCTATGTTGCCCTGGTAGTGGGATATGTCGATGCCGTGTATCTCGAAACCCTTAGGATATCTGGACTCGCCATAGAGGGCACGCCATCTGAAGCCAGTAGGGCCGACGAAGAAGTAGTAGAAAGCCCAACAATAGAGAACGGTTACCACGAGACCACCAACCCAGAATGTCCAACGCGGCATGCGGTGATGCCATCGATGGGCACCACGCCGAGTTGCACCACGCTTGGTCTTGCTGTGATGTGACTTGGGGGTAGTGATGTTGCGGGTAGTCTTTCTCTTATCCATGTAAAAAATGCACCGGATATCCCTGGTTCAGCGCAGTGGCTGCTTCAGGACAATCCGGTGCATGAATATCATTCTAATTATTTACCAAGCTGTTCGAGCGACAGTGTGCGTGTGGTGCGGTCGCAAACTGAAGCGGGACCCCAGTACTGGATAGGACCGGGATAGACATAGCAGGTCTCCTTGGCCCACTCGTCGCGCTTCTCGGCGAACTTCTTGAAGGGCGCACCGTCGAGCTCTACGAGAGCCTTGCGGATTACGGGCTTCATCTCGCCGTTGCGGCGCTCCATGTTCATCATCATGGTGATTGGCACACCTCCTGCCTTCCACTCATCGGTGGGAGCGGTAGTGTTCTTGACGATGGCCATGTAGCCAGTCTTGCCGTTGGCAATCAGCTGAACGGCGCTTACGCCGAGTGCATAGCAATAGTCTGCGTCGAAGTTTGATGGAGCAGCGCAGCGTCCTTCATAACCAAAGAAGTGGTGGATAGCTGCAAACTTGCCAACAAACTTACCCTCGTTCTTCCACTCAGCCAACTTGTCGGCTACCATGTCAGAGATGAGCTTCTCGGTCTCGATGAGCGATACCTGTACGTTTCCGTGGGGGTCGCGGTCGAGTGAGAGCTGGCGTGCTACGTCGCCGGGCAGTGTCTTGAAGGTCTCGGCATTCTCGGCAGAGAGATGGGCGAGGATATACTTCTTCTGCTCATCGGCCTCGAGGTTCTTGTACTCTTCACCGTGGGCAGCGAGCAGGTCGTTGAGTTCGTCGATGAGACGGCCGATAGAGGGGATGAACTCGATGAGGCCCTCGGGGATGAGGACAACACCGAAGTTGTTGCCAGCAGCGGCACGGTCGGCTACAGACTGGGCGATGCCTTCTACAATCTGGTTGAGGGTCATGTCCTTCTGCTCTATTTCCTCTGAGATGAGGCAGATATTGGGCTGTGTCTGCAGTGCGCACTCGAGTGCGATGTGTGAAGCCGAGCGTCCCATCAGCTTGATGAAGTGCCAGTACTTACGGGCAGAGTTGGCATCACGCTCAATGTTGCCGATAACCTCTGAGTAAGTCTTGGTAGCGGTATCGAAACCGAAAGAAGTCTCAATCTGGTCGTTCTTCAAGTCGCCGTCGATGGTCTTGGGCGCACCGATAACCTGTACACCGTAGTTCTTGGCAGCATAGTATTCGGCCAGAACGCAGGCGTTGGTGTTGGAGTCGTCACCACCGATGATTACGATGGCGTTGATGCCGAGCTCGCGGATAATCTCGAGACCCTTCTCAAACTGGTCTTCCTTCTCCAGCTTAGTACGGCCCGAACCGATCATGTCGAAGCCACCGGTATTGCGGTAGTCGTCGATGATTTCGGCTGTCAGTTCCTTGTAGTTGTGGTCAACGAGACCGCCGGGACCCATGAGGAAGCCGTAGAGCTTGTTCTCGGGGTTGAGCTTCTTGACAGCGTCGAAGATACCGCTGATGACGTTGTGGCCGCCAGGAGCCTGGCCGCCAGAAAGGATTACACCTACATTGATTTTCTGGCTCATTGCCTCATCGCCGGGAACAAACTCCACGAGGGGCATGCCATAAGTGTTGGGGAACAGTTTCTTGATTTCTTCCTGATCGCCTACGCTCTGGGTAGGCTCGCCTTCCTGTACCTTAACGGCACCCTGAAGACCTTTTGGCAGTTTAGGCTGGTAAGCAGCGCGTTCTCTCTGCAAAAGACTTTTTTTCATTTTACGTTTATTTGTTAGAATAGTTACCTTATTCAATTTCTGTGAGGCGCCCGGTTGTCCTTATGATAATGCCCAAAAGAATGGCGTCCTCAAAAATCGTTGCAAAGTTACTCATTTTCCATTAGATATTAAAGCAAAAGAGCAAGAAAATGACCTCGGGCTGTCTTTTTCTTAATCTGGCTCAACGACGGCAATGGTGGCGATAAAGACAGAAAAATGAAAAAAAGTGACCGAATATTTTGTTTTCTCTGCGATTTGCATTATCTTTGGCTCAAATATTACAACAACAATGAGTAGCAAACGAGACTTAAAGCGTGCGATACACAATGTATGCACAGCTCTTTTCGCCGAAGGAGTAGCAGCTTCTCTTTACGGCCCTGAGAAAAACAAGGAAGTGATTGACCCTATCTTCGCGTCTATTCTGGAGATACATTCTGACTTCACTCGTCGTGTGTCTTTCCCTGAACCGGGCATCAAACCGAAGAAGTACTACAAGTTTATCATTGATGAGTTCAACAAGCAAGTGGCTGAGATAGTCGACCAGCTCAACGCGCTACAATAAGGAGACAATGTTACAGCAATTAGCACGCTGGATACTGTATAAAAGGATGGGATGGAAGACAATAATTACTGTCGAACATCCCTCCAAATATATTATATGTCTGGCTCCCCACACCAGTAACTGGGATTTTGTCATCGGTCAGCTCTTCGGTCTGGCAGAGCGTCGTACGACCAACTTTCTGATGAAGAAAGAGTGGTTCTTCTGGCCTCTGGGTCCGCTGTTCAGACGCTTGGGCGGCATACCCGTATATCGCGACCGCAATACGAGCATGACCGATACGCTGGCGCAGGCTGCGAAGGGGCGCAAAGACTTCTGCCTCTGCATCACTCCCGAAGGTACGCGCTCGCTCAACCCCGACTGGAAGAAGGGCTTCTACTATATTGCCCTCAAGGCAGGTATTCCCATACTGCTATATGCGCTCGATTTCGAGCATAAAGAGATACGCTGTACGCGCAGCATCATGCCCTCGGGAGATATAGACGCTGATATGCGTGAGATAAAGCTATATTTCAAGGATGTAAAAGGCAAGAAACCAGAACAGTTTAGTATAGGAGAGATAGATTGACAGTTAACTTTCACAGATGGTTGGTCATGGTGGCGCTGGCGTTATGCTGCGCCGTCAGTGTATATGCACAGGACAATTTGCTGGACGCTGCCACCGAGCGTCGGTTGAAGGACTATTTCCTCAACTATAAGTTCGATGCTGCCACAGGATATGCCCAGGCGCGCATGAAGAGCTACAGGATAGACAACCGCCAGCGCATAGTGACCATCACCGCCAACGATGCCTTTGCGGCACAGGATTTTACGGCCAAGATGGTCTCCAAAATCTATCGTAAGGTGAGCCGTATTCTTCCCTCACCTTACGATACATATAAGATACGTATAGCCGTCAATGGCGTTACCATCGACCTGATGGTGGATGGTGATATGGCAGACCCCAACTCTATTGTCAGAGCGTGGGGCAATATCGATTATAAGGGCAATGCCTGGGTGCGCAATGTGTCGCGTCCCTTTGACATCAGCCGCGGTCTGGGCAACCGTCATCTCACGGTCTATGCCAGCCATGGCCGTTTCTACGACCAGAAGAAGGGGCGGTGGCGCTGGCAGAGACCCAGTCTCTTTGCTACGACCGAAGACCTGTTTACTCCCACCATCGTGGTGCCCTATCTCATACCAATGCTTGAGAATGCGGGCGCCAACGTGTTTACTCCCCGAGAGCGCGACTGGCAGCCCAATGAGGTAATCGTCGACAACAACCGCTCGTCGCTGGGAGCCAAATATGAAGAGGTGGGCACGGGCAGCCGTCAGTGGAAGGACACGGAGAAACCGGGGTTCAGTTTCCATGACGGCCTCTACTCCGACCACGAAAATCCCTTCATCCAGGGTACAGCCCGACAGGTGAAAACCACGAAGAGCAAGTCTAAGATAAGCATCATATCCTATACGCCCGACATCCCCGAGGCGGGAAGATATGCAGTCTATGTGAGCTACCAGACGGTAGAGAAGAGCGTGGACGATGCCGAGTATATCGTCTGTCATAAGGGGCAGGAGACACGTTTCCGCGTCAACCAGCAGATGGGTGGCGGCACATGGGTCTATCTGGGTACCTTCGATTTTGACAAAGGCTGTAACGAGTACAACCGTGTGGTCGTGACCAACCATGCTTCGCGCAAGGGTGTGGTCACTGCCGATGCCGTGCGCTTTGGCGGCGGTATGGGTAACATCGAACGCAACGGCACCACGAGCGGCATGCCTCGCGCTATGGAGGCTGCCCGCTATTGTGCCCAGTGGTCGGGAGTGCCCTATGCCATCTATAGCACCAAGGACGGTGCCGACGACTATGCCGACGACATCAACGTGCGTCCGCTTACCACCAACTGGCTGGCTGGAGGCTCGGTGTATATGCCCTACAAGGTGGGCAAGAATGTGCCGATAGAACTGTCGCTCGCCGTGCACAGTGATGCCGGCTACAGCTACAACGGCAAAGACCTCGTGGGGTCGCTGGCTATCTGCACCACAGGCAACAACGAGGGAGTGCTCAATGCCGGTATACCCCGCAGTGTGTCGAATACCTTTGCCAAAAATCTGCTTGACGGTATCTCTGCCGACCTCAAAGCCAAATACGGACGCTGGGTGGTGCGCTATCTCTGGGACCGCAACTACTCTGAAACCCGCAATCCCGAGATACCCTCGGCCATACTCGAGACGCTCTCCCACCAGAACTTCCCTGATATGGCTTACGCCCAGGACCCCAATTTCAAGTTTACCCTTGCCCGCTCGATATACAAGGCCATACTGAAATATACTGCCGCCCAGCACGGCACACGCTATACCGTACAGCCTCTGGCGCCAAGGAGCCTGCGCACATCGATAGACCGACAGGGAAAAATCACGCTGACATGGGAGGCGCAGACAGACCCACGGGAGAGCACGGCGATGCCCTCTGCCTATGTGGTATATACCCGCAGCGGTGGGGGAGGGTTTGACAATGGCACGGTGGTAAGCAGCACCTCCTACACCATGACGCCCCAACCTGGTACCCAATACGACTTCAAGGTGACAGCTATCAACGACGGCGGTGAGAGCTTTGCTTCGCCCATCGTGTCGGCCCTCTACAAGTCGGCAGAAGCCAAGACAGTGCTCGTAGTCAACGGCTTTGACCGCCTGTCGGCACCCCAGGTCGTCGACGACGGCCGCAGACAGGGCTTTGATCTCGATGCCGACCCTGGTGTCTCTTATGGACTCACGGCGTGGAACGGACGGCAGACCTGCTTCAACGTGAACCGTATGGGTGTCGAGAGTCCCACCGGACTGGGATATGGCGGCGAAGAGATGGCTGGGCTCTTCGTGGCTGGCAATGATTTCTCCTATGTCGCTACCCATACCTCGGCGATAGCCTCGGGGCATAAATATAATGTGGTGAGTTGTGACCGTGCTGCCATCGATGGCCGCAAGGTGGCGCTCGCCGACTACTCCTGTGTAGACCTTATCCTCGGCATGCAGCGCTATACCCCCTATGCTGTGCAGTACTACAAGACATTCACCCCGGCATGGCAAGAGATGTTCAGAGCCTATGCCCAACAGGGAGGGCGGCTGCTTGTGAGCGGCTCGTACATAGGCTCGGATATGCAGAACGATGGTGAACAGCAGTTCTTGTCATCGGTACTGCAGTTGGAGTATCATCCCGCCGACAGCGTCACAGCCGAGCCTGCCATCAACGGACTGGGTATGACGTTTGACATCGGTCGTCGTCTCAACCGTCATCACTACGCTGCCACCCATGTCGAAATACTCCACCCCCAAGGTCAGGCCTACTGCGCCATGCAGTATGCCGACGGCACCTCGGCTGCTGTGGCTTACGACGGGGCGGCCTACAAGTCGTTTGTCATGGGATTCCCCTTCGAGTGCATACAGTCGTCAGCCACGCGAAACCTGCTGATGCAGGGGATAATGCAATTCCTACAGAAACAATAATCAACCCTATAAGACTCCTTATTATGATGTATAAAATTCAAGCAAACCCCACGGGAACAAGAAGTATAGAAGTGAGCGAAGAGCATCTGCAGACCATCCGTAAATATGCGCTGCTCAAGAACCTCATCGACAGTACGGGTATCATCGACGAAACCGTGCTCGACAAACTCAAGTTCACCTTGCGTGCCCTGCTCGAATCTGAGGCCGGCAAGGACAAGGCGCTGCTCGACCTGTGTCTTGACGTGATATACCATAACAATATGAAGGCTTTCGGTCTGCACCAGCTCACTCTGCTCTATATCGACTGGGTCAGCAAGCAAGACCAGCAAACAGAAACTGAATCCTAAAACAAGCCGCATTGAAAGAATACCGACTTACTGATTTCCTCCCAACTACCAAGAAGGAATGTGAGCTGCGTGGTTGGGATGAGTTGGACGTAATCCTTTTCTCGGGTGATGCCTACGTCGACCACCCCTCATTTGGCGCTGCCGTCATCGGTCGTGTGCTCGAGTCGCAGGGCTATCGCGTGGCCCTCGTTCCCCAGCCCGACTGGCATGGTGATTACCGTGATTTCAAGAAGCTGGGTCGTCCGCGTCTCTTCTTCGCCATCTCGCCTGGAGCCATGGACTCTATGGTCAACCGTTATACTGCAAACCGTCGCCTGCGTAGCGACGATGCCTATACTCCCGGCGGTCGTCATGGTATGCGCCCCGACTATCCCTCGATAGTGTATACCAAGATACTCAAACAGCTCTATCCCGATGTACCCGTGGTGCTGGGTGGCATCGAGGCTTCGCTGCGCCGACTCACCCACTATGACTACTGGCAAGACAGTCTGCGCCGATGCATCCTCTGCGACTCGGGCGCCGACCTTATCGTCTATGGCATGGGCGAGCGTCCTATTGTGGAGATATGCCGCCAGCTCGAAGGTGGTACCCCGTTTGACCAGTTGCGCTCCATCCCCCAGACCGTCTATCTCTGTCGTGAGGGTGATATCCCCGGTGGTGTCGGCGACGACGATATTGTGCTCCACAGTCATGAAGAGTGTCTGCAGAACAAGAAGGCTCAGGCTGAGAACTTCCGCCATATCGAGGAAGAGTCCAACAAGATGCACGCCCAGCGGCTTATACAGGCGGTAGGCAAGTACTGTGCGGTGGTCAATCCACCTTATCCGCCGATGACGACCGAAGAACTCGACGCTTCGTTTGACTTGCCCTACACCCGAATGCCTCATCCCAAGTATAAGGATAAGGTTATTCCTGCCTACGAGATGATTAAGTTTTCTGTCAACATCCACCGTGGTTGTTTCGGTGGTTGCGCCTTCTGTACCATCTCTGCCCATCAGGGCAAGTTTATCACCTGTCGCAGCAAGGAGAGCATTCTGCGTGAGGTAAAGCAGGTCATGGAGATGCCAGGGTTCAAGGGCTATCTCTCAGACCTCGGTGGCCCGTCGGCCAATATGTATGGCATGCACGGCAAAAACCAAAACGCCTGTGCCAAGTGCAAGCGTCCGTCGTGCATCCATCCTCGTATCTGCCCCAACCTGAATACCGACCATTCCAAGTTGCTCGACATCTATCATGCGGTCGATGCCCTGCCCGGTATCAAGAAGAGCTTCATCGGCAGCGGTGTGCGCTACGACCTGCTGCTGCACCGCTCGGGCGACGAGAAGTCTGACAAGGCTGCCCGCGATTATACCCGTGAGCTCATCTGTCGGCATGTGAGCGGTAGACTCAAGGTCGCGCCCGAGCACACTTCCGATAAGGTGCTCTATCAGATGCGCAAGCCGTCGTTCCAGCTCTTCTATGAGTTCAAACGTATCTTTGACCGCATCAACAAGGAAGAAAATCTGAAGCAACAGATAATCCCTTACTTCATAAGCAGCCATCCAGGTTGCCAGGAAGAAGATATGGCTGAACTTGCTGTCATCACCAAAGACCTCGACTTCCACTTGGAGCAGGTTCAGGACTTCACGCCCACTCCCATGACAGTCAGCACCGAAGCATGGTATACTGGCTATGACCCATATACGCTTGAACCGGTCTTCTGCGCCCGTACCCAGCGTGAGAAACTGGCCCAGCGCCAGTTCTTCTTTTGGTATAAAAAAGACGAACGTGCCAATATTGAGCGCGAACTGCGTCGTATTGGGCGTGCAGACCTCATCGGCAAGTTGTACAGCGGCACGGGTTTCGCCAACCGTCATGCCGTCTATGACGACAAGGCCATCGGAAGTCGCCCGGATTATCCCCAGAAGTCCAGGAAGAAGAAACCGAACGAGAAAGCATCGTTCAATCCCAACTTCAACCATTCCGGCCAGCGTCCTAACGGCAGCAGGAAGAACAGACCTGCCGACGAGCGTAGAAACCATCGTCGCTACTCCTGATGGTGTGGTCGCGGCTCATACGTTTACCATAATAAATATGTTGCAAATAAGACCTGCCACTCCTGCAGATACCGATGCCATCATGCTCATCATCCACGGGGCATGTGCCATCATGCAGGAGAGTGGCAATACCCATCAGTGGGTCAACGGCTATCCCTCCCGTGACGTTATCTGTCAAGACATTGCCCGTGGCGATGCTTGGCTCGTCACTGGAGATAATGGCGACGCCGTGGGCTACTTTGTCTTCCGTCCTGGCCCTGACCCCACCTATCGCCACATCTATCACGGCGCGTGGCTCAATGACGCCCCTTATCACGTCATTCATCGCATCGCCGGCAGACCTCATGTCCATGGCATCTTCGATGCCGTGATGCGTCACTGCCAGGCAGCGCAGACCGACCTCCGCATTGATACCCACCGCGATAACCATATCATGCGCCATCTCATAGCCAAATACGCATTCACCTACTGTGGTATTATCCATACCGAGATGGGCGATGAGCGGCTGGCGTATCAGTTGGCGGCCACCCCGTAAACCCATACGCTGCCCGAGATGACCCCTGGCGGGCTGCGCATTATCGTTGTAAAAATAACAAGTAAAATGAAAATACTACGTCGCATTTTGACCTTCATCGCCTGTATGGCGGTGATAGCCGTGGTGTCCGTACGACGCGACCATCGGCTCTTGGGGTATGAGTTAGAAAACAAGGCAACCACAGCCCCTACTGATACGCTCACTATGGCGGGCGACACGCTGGTGGTGCATACCGCCATGCTTGCCCAGGATGTGCAGGGCTATGCCGGAACCACGCCGCTCGACATCTATGTCCTGGACAATGTGGTGGTGAAGATTGTCGCCTTGCCCAATGTCGAGAGCCCCGACTTCTTTGGCGAGGCAGTCGGTCTGCTCGATGCCTATAAGGGCAAGACCGTCAATGAGGCGCTGTCAGCCAAAGTCGATGGCGTGAGCGGAGCCACCTTCTCGTCTCAGTCGCTTATCTCCAATGTGCGCAGAGGTGTGGCCTATGCCTCCGCCCACAATGCTTCCGCAGCCGACGGTGCCCTGTCGTGGTCGCTCAAGACCATTGTAGCGCTCCTGGTTATCGTCCTCGGAATGACGGTGCCCCTCGTGGTACGCAACAAGAAGATGAGACTCGTCCAGTTGGTGCTCGACATCGTAGTGTTGGGACTCTGGACCGGAACCTTTGTGAGCTACACGATGCTGGTCAACCTCATGTCCAACGGACTCACCTCCTGGTCGCTCGTCGTTCCGATGCTCCTTGTGGTGGCAGCCTTTGTCTATCCCCTCTTCGGCCGCCGAGCCTATTACTGCACCCACCTGTGTCCTCTCGGTGCTGCGCAGGAACTGGCATTCAAGGTCCCAGCCCGCAAGCTCACCCTCAGCAAGAAGGCAGCCCACCGCCAGACCCTCTTCAAGGTCGTCCTGTGGAGCGTGCTCATGCTGCTCATGCTCCTGGGCGTAGGCTTCGAGTGGATGGACTATGAGCCATTCTCCGCCTTTGTCCTCAGTTCGGCCGGAGTCGTGGTGATAGTCTTTGCTGTAGTCATCCTGCTCACCTCCGTCTTCGTGCCCCGTCCCTATTGCCGCTTCATGTGCCCCACGGGTACACTGCTCAAGCAGAAGTAGGCCGCTCCACACCCAGCTTGTACCGTCACGACACGTCGAGTTGGGTGTGGATTTTTTTTGTCCAGCCCCACGCGTTTCCCCACCCATTCTACAATCATTATTGTTAGCATTATAGTTATTGTCTATGACAATATAGATAGATTCATTTGTTTGTCTATAATTATATATCTATCTTTGCAGAAGATAGGCTGCACCTCAGCCATTAAGCGAGCTTATGGCGTTCGGTTTGCACTATCTTTGCACCATCTGACAATAACGAATAACAATAAAGATATGGAGAACTTAACAGACATTATCAAAGGCAGCCAGCTCACGCTGGTTGACTTCTACGCTACCTGGTGCGGACCATGCAAGATGATGCACCCAGTGTTGGAACAACTCAAGAAGGAACTCGGCGACAGCATCCGCATCATCAAGGTCGACATCGACAAGAACGAGTCTACCGCCATGCAGATGCGCATCCAGTCGGTACCCACACTGATGCTCTTCCAGAGCGGAGAGATGAAGTGGAGACAGAGCGGAGCCATGTCGCTCGCCGACCTCAAAGCCACCATCGCCAAGTATCAATAGACTATTCACCCGCCAACCCTTACCGCTATGACGACCCAACCCCCGAGATATATTATAATAGGTGGAGTGGCCGGAGGAGCCACCGCCGCCGCGCGTATACGTCGCCTGACCGAGAAAGCAGAGATTATCCTCATCGAGAAAGGAGCCTATATCTCTTATGCCAACTGTGGACTGCCTTATTACATAGGCGGTGTCATCGCCGACCGTGACCGTCTGTTTGTGCAGACGCCCGAGTCGTTCGGCCGCAGGTTCAATATAGACGTGCGCACACTGAGCGAGGTCATCGCCATCGACCCCTCCAGCCGCCAGGTGACCGTGCGCACCGCCGACGGCAGCCAGTATGTCGAGTCTTACGACAAGCTCCTGCTTTCTCCCGGTGCCGCGCCAGTGGTGCCGCCGCTGCCGGGCATCGACAGCGAGGGCATCTTCACGCTGCGCAATGTGGCCGACACCGACCGCATCAAGTCCTATATGACCGACCACGATGTGAAGCGTGCCGTCATCGTGGGTGGAGGGTTCATAGGACTCGAGATGGCCGAAAACCTCATGCACGCCGGAGCCCAGGTGGCGGTGGTCGAGATGGCCAACCAGGTGATGGCGCCCATCGACTATTCGATGGCGTCGCTCGTCCACGAGCATCTGCAGCAGCAGGGCGTGCAACTCTATCTGGAGCAGGCTGTCGACGCCTTCTCGCGCCACGACGGCTCGCTCACCGTACACTTCAAGTCGGGCGTCAGCCTCCAGGCCGACATGGTGCTGCTCAGCATCGGCGTGAGAGCCGAGACCCGACTGGCCCAGGCTGCCGGCATACGCCTGGGCGAGATGCGTGGCATATGGGTCGATGACTATCTGCAGACCTCGGTCCCCGATGTCTATGCCGTGGGCGACGCCATCGAGTTTCCCCATCCCCTTACGGGCAAACCCTGGCTCAACTTCCTCGCCGGACCCGCCAACCGACAGGCGCGCATCGTGGCCGACAATATGGTGATGGGCAACAAGGTGAAGTATGAAGGCTCCATAGGCACCTCGATAGCCAAGGTGTTTGACCTGACCGTAGCCTCGACCGGACTGCCTGCCAAGCGGCTCAAGATGATGGACATCCCTTACCTCTCTGCCACCATCCACAGCGGCGCCCATGCCGGCTACTATCCCGGCAGTCTGCAGATGGACATCAAGATTACCTTCTCGCCCACCGACGGCAAGATCTATGGCGCGCAGATAGTGGGCTACGACGGCGTCGACAAGCGCATAGACCAGTATGCCCTCGCCATCAAGCAGGGAGCCACCGTCGCCGACCTTACCCGTCTGGAGCACGCCTACGCGCCGCCCTTCTCGTCGGCCAAAGACCCCGTGGCCATCACGGGCTATGTGGCTGGCAATATACTCAGTGGCAAGATGTCGCCACTCTACTGGCGCGAGTTGCGCGATGCCGACCTCACGGGCGTGACCCTCGTCGATGTGCGTACGCCCGACGAGTATGCGCTGGGCACCATCGACGGTGCCGTCAATATACCGCTCGACGACCTCAGAGAGCGTATGGACGAAATCCCAACCGGCCGTCCGGTGTGGCTCTTCTGCGGCATAGGACTGCGCGGGTATCTCGCGTCCAACATACTCAAGGACAATGGCTACGCCGAGGTGCGCAATCTGATAGGCGGACTCAAGACCTATCGTGCCGCCACCGCCCGTATAGCCCCTCCCGAGGGCTTCGCTGCCGCTGGAGATAGCGCATCGCCCACCGAGGCAGCCTCTGCCGAGAAGGCGGTGGTGCGCATCGACGCCTGCGGCATCCAGTGCCCCGGCCCCATCCTCCGCCTCAAGCAGGCCATCGACACCCTCGCCCCCGGCGACAGACTCGAGGTGACGGCCACCGATGCGGCGTTCCCACGCGATGCCGAGGCATGGTGCCACACCACAGGCCACCGCTTCCTGGGCCGACGTGCCGAGGGCGGAGTCTATACCGCGCTGATAGAGAAGTCTACCGCCTGCGCCGTAGAGTCTGCCCGCTCTCTGCCCACCGGTCAGGGCAAGACCCTCATCCTCTTCAGCGACGACCTCGACAAGACGCTGGCCACCTTTGTCCTCGCCAACGGAGCCGCAGCCACGGGCCAGAAGGTGAGCATCTTCTTCACCTTCTGGGGGCTCAACGCCATCAAGAAGGCGCACAAACCCAAGGTCAGCAAAGACCTCTTCGGGCGTATGTTCAGTTGGATGCTGCCTTCCGACTCCACCCGTCTCGCCCTCTCCAAGATGAACATGATGGGCATCGGCGCCAGAATGATGCGCCACATCATGACCCGCAAGGGCGTAGACTCGCTCGAGTCGCTGCGGCAGCAGGCCATCGACAACGGCGTGGAGTTCATAGCCTGCCAGATGTCGATGGATGTGATGGGCGTGAAGCGCGAAGAGCTGCTCGACCATGTCACCGTGGGCGGAGTGGCCACCTATATGGAGCGCGCCGACCGTGCCAATGTCAATCTGTTTATCTGAGCCTATGAACTTGCAACAGTTAAGATACATTATCGCCGTCAACCGCTTTCGCAACTTTGCGAAGGCGGCTGAGTCGTGCCATGTCTCTCAGCCCACGCTCAGCGCCATGCTGCAGAAGTTGGAGGAAGAGCTCGACACGCGCATCTTTGAGCGCACCAATCGCAGCGTGGTGCCCACGGCGGCAGGAGAGAAGATAGTGCGCCAGGCAGAGAACGCTCTGGCAGAGATAGACCGTATCGCTGAGATTGTGGCCGAGGACAAGGGGCGCATAGGCGGAGAGTTTGCCCTCGCCGTGGGCCCCACCATAGCGCCCTACATCCTGCCCCGGTTTATCCGCCATTATCGCGAGATGTTTCCCTCGGTCCAGCTGTCTATCCAGGAACTCAAGGCCGACCACATGGTCGACGCCCTGCTGCGTGGTCAGCTCGACGCCGGCATCGCCATCTCGGGCAACGTGCGCGATGGAGTGCTCGAGATACCCCTCTACACCGAGCGGTTCTATGTCTATCTGGCAGAGAGTTGCTGGCGCAAGCTACCCGTCTTCAAGCCGTCCAATCTGGAGCACGAGAACATGTGGGTGATGCGCGATGCGCAGTGTCTCCGCGACAGTGCGTTCTCGTTCTGTAAATCCCGCACCAAGGGCAACCACATCTACGAGGCTGGCAGCATAGACACGCTGGTGCATATCGTCGACGAGAACGGCGGGTTCACCATCGTGCCCGAGATGCACTTGCCCCTGCTCAGCGACAAGCAGCGCCAGAACGTGCGGCCCATCGATGGCGACTATCTCTCGCAGCGCCGCGTGTCGCTCTACATTAGGGCCGACTACATCAGGCAGCGCATGCTCAACACCGTGACCGATGCTCTCAAGCAGTTTATGCCCCCAGGCATGCTTGGCGAGGGTATCGTCAAGTATGGCATCAAGCTGTAGGCTCTCCGCCACCATCCATCCCGTCTTTCAGCTCGCCGCAAGGGAGGTACAGACCGACACCATTCGGCAGACCACCCTTGCGGCGCTCCCGTTTATGGGCGTTGAGGACAGGGGCGCGGTGATGGCTGGCGAGTGCTGGATGGATGCGGATTGGGGTAGGGCGGATGTTGACGAGGGTAGGACTGATGTAGACGTGGGACGTGTTGATGTAGACGAGGGCGGGAGGAATGTTGTAGTGGGCAAGGCGCATGATGTAGTGGGTAGGACGAGTGTTGTAGTGGGCAAGGCGGATGTTGTAGTGTGCAAGGCGGATGATGTAGTGGGTAGGGCGGCTGTTGTAGACGGCTGAACGGCTGTTGAAGAGGGCGTAGCAGTGGGGTCTTCCGTCATTTCACCCATCTTCTCCGAGTGCCTCTACAAGTAGACTTCAAACTCTGAAACAGAAAATTAAAACCGCTAAATAACCATATCACGCCGCGAAACGATTAAATCAAACCCCGATTTCCCCTTTATCGCCATCTCCGCGATATTCCCCGTCATTCCCTCCACTTTGTCACTCAGCCTCGAGCGGCTCACGTTGGTCGCCTAATGGCCGAAATGACATTTTGCAGTCATAAGTATAATGCGCCAAACTACATTTTTCATCCCACTTCTTCGTTTTTTATCAAAAAAGGCTATAACTTTGAGGCACAATACCCCAAGGTGAGCCACCAAGCTACGAAGGCTAATGACGCACGATACATATCACGCCACTATCATCTTTATCATACAACTATGCCACACACGAATATCCCAACTGGAGTCTATGACCAGATTATCAATCGCCTCTTTCAGCAGAAACTGAACGAGGTAGATTCCCACCGTTTCTATATTGGCAAGAAGCCGATAGGCAAAGATGATGCTGTCAATATACTCAGCAAGTATTTGCAGCACCTTGTTGAAATCGCGTTTATAGGATGCCCCGAAGACCTTGGAACGGACAGATATACCGACTTCGTCAATTCGGTTATCAAAACCTTGGGTAGAGAGTTCAATGTAGATGACTCCGAACTTGACCTGATTGATGCTCAGAAGAATATACTTACAGCCGTCGTAGACCGGACTAACTGCGAATATCCTGATATCGAGAAGCATCTCAAGGCCATTACGCCTATTACTTCTATAAGCCGTAGCGCCCTCTTCTTCGGTGGTGGCAGAGGTCGTGTAGATATGGAGAGTGAGTTGAATCGCGAAATTCTCTGTGCCGATGAGATATGTTGGGTGGTTTCCTTTATCAAGACAAGTGGTCTAAACCTGCTTTGGAACAGTCTGAGGAAGTTCACCAGTGCAGGGAAACGGCTGCGTATCATCACGACGACATATACGGGCGCTACAGATTACGATGCCATAGCCCGTTTGGCCACTCTGCGTAACACCGAGATAAAGATTTCGTATGATGGAACGCAGGACCGCCTTCATGCCAAGTCTTATATATTCCTCCGGAATTCTGGCTTTCATACTGCCTATATAGGTTCGAGCAATCTCTCTCATTACGCCTTGAAAGACGGTAAAGAATGGAACTTCAAAGCCACCCAGTTTGAGTTGCCTCAGGTAGTAGAAGAGGTGCGCAGTTCATTTGAAAGTTATTGGCGTGATGATACATTTGAAGATTTCGTACCTGGTGTAAGCGACGAAAGACTGAAAAGAGCCTTAGGGACAGACTGGGATGCTCCTTTGCTCGACTTCTCGGCTCTTGACCTGATGCGTGCGAAAGACTATCAGCAGGAAATTCTGGAGAAACTGGATGTCGAACGCCATGTACATGGGCATTACCGCAATCTCGTGGTGGCTGCTACGGGTACAGGAAAGACGGTGATAGCAGCCTTCGACTTCAAACGCTATCGTGCGAAGCATCCCGATTGTCATTTCCTTTTCCTCGCTCATCGGCAGGAGATACTGCGACAGGCTATGCAGACTTTCCGCGTTGTGCTCGAAGATCCCAACTTCGGCAGTGTGTGGGATGGCAACAACGAACCGTCCAGCTACCAGCATGTCTTTGCGAGCAAGGACACCTTGCGTAATCGTTTGGACAGTCTGCAACTCACAAAAGACTATTATGACTATATGGTCGTCGACGAGGTGCACCATATTATAGCACCGACATACGTCAAATTGATGACCAACTTCACTCCCAAGATATTACTTGGCTTGACTGCGACCCCCGAACGAACCAACGACCAGGAAGATATCACCATATACTTTGATGGTCACATCTCGGCGGAAATTCGTCTGCCTGCCGCTCTCAATGCAGGTCTGCTCGCACCTTTCTATTATTATGGAATTCCTGACAATGTAGACCTCTCGGAGGTGAAATGGAGTGGACATGGTTATGATGTTGCCGAACTTTCACGCATTTATACGCAGAACGATTATCGCACCGGTCTTATCTTGAAGAAAATGCAGCAGTATATCGGGAACAGCCGCTTGAACAAGGTGCGGGCGCTATGTTTCTGTGTGGATAAGAACCATGCCAAGTTCATGAATGCCAAGTTTACGTTGGCAGGATTGAAAACGAATGTGCTTACAAGTGATGACAATGACTATCATCGCAAACTTGTGAGGAAGCAACTTCAACAAGGTCGCATCAATTACCTCTTTGTGGTTGACCTCTTCAATGAGGGCGTCGATATACCTGAGATTGACACCATCCTCTTTCTGCGTCCTACCGAGAGTGCTACCGTATTTATCCAGCAGTTTGGTCGCGGGCTTCGTCTGCATAGTGGCAAGGACCATCTTACGGTCCTTGACTTTGTGGGTCATTCGCGTGCCGAGTTCAGTTATAAAGAGCGCTTTGAGGCCCTGATCGGCCGGCGCTCGCGGAATATAAAGGATGAGATTGAAGGTGGATTCTCCAATGCTCCTATAGGTTGCAAGATTATTCTGGAAGAAAAGGCCAAAGAGGAAATCATCGCTAATATTGATGGCTACTTGCGCAGTCTGAACCGCAGTCGTGTCGTCAAGGAAATATTGGCCTACCACAAGACCTGCAAGGGTAACTTCTCGCTCAAGGGCTTTCTGGCTTACAGCCATGTGCCATTTCATAAGGTGTATGGTGCCCTGACGTGGGGCGAATTGTGCCAATTGGCGGGTGTGCAGGAATCGGTGTCTGTGCACGCAGGACAGATTAAGTATGCCGTGACCAAGAAATGGCTTGCTACAGATTCGTTCTCATACTTCACTCAGCTGTTGCGCTTTGCCGATTGTGGATTCAAATGTAATACAGAGCAATTCTCTGAACAGGAAAAGCGTTGCGCCGTGATGCTCTACTATGACTTGTATGACAAGGCGGGTAATTATGACGGTATCTGTACAATGTTTGACGACCTGGCTTCCGATAAACTGTTTGTTCAGGAATTCAAGGAGGTTGTCTCTTATCTGCGTGACAGATGCTCTGCACCGGAAAAAGTTGACAATTCAGTGTATAACGAATGGAATCCACTGCATCTGCATGGGGTATACACTAAAGCGCAGATACAGGCGGCACTCGGACTGTCAACGATAGACCGCAAGTCGCCTTCGCGGGAAGGCATGGAGCGCCTGAAAGATATAAAACTCGAGGCGATGTATGTGGATATTATCAAAAAGCGCGAAGAGGGTTCTATGACTGCATATAAAGATTATGCCCAAAACCGTGAGTTTTTCCATTGGGAAACCCAGAATCGTGTGCGTGAGGGGAGTCGCGAGGCAGAGGCATACCGTAATGGCGAGAATAACATGCTCCTGTTTGTAAGGCAACAGGTGGAACATCCGGATTATGGTTGCAGAATGGGATTTACCTATCTTGGTCAGGTCACAATGGAGAGCATCGAGGGTTCTAAACCCATGCAGATAGTGTGGCATCTCGCCACGCCTATGTCTGAATCGACTTACGCCTTTGCGAGTCAATATAAAGCTATAGGATAATGCAGCGTATGGATAAGAGAAAATATATTGAGGTGGTGGCAGCCATTATCTGTGATGGCGGCAGGGTCTTTGCCACGCAGCGTGGTTATGGCGAATGGAAAGACTGGTGGGAGTTTCCCGGCGGGAAGATGGAGCCGGGCGAAACGCCTGAAGCGGCTCTGTGTAGAGAAATTAGGGAGGAACTGGCAACGAGTATAAGCGTCGGCGAACGGCTCACAACGGTCGAATATGATTACCCAAAGTTTCATCTGACTATGCACTGCTATCTCTGCACAGTGATGAGCGGCGAGTTGACGCTGCTGGAGCACGAGGCAGCAAAGTGGCTCGGACTGGGTGAACTCGACTCGGTGAGGTGGTTGCCCGCCGACGAACTGGTGATAGAACGGCTGAAAGCGAGGGCTGTGGAGGGCGAGACAAGATGAGATACTCAGAAAGCGAACTTGGCGGCAAGGGCTTGTAATAGAGTGGGAAAGTGAATCAGGGGCAATGGCAGACAAACTGACAAAGGAACAGCGCCATCACTGTATGACACAGATACGAGGAAAGGGCACCAAACCAGAAATGGTGGTGAGGAAATTCCTCTTTGGCCGTGGCTTCCGCTACAGGCTCAATCATCCGTGGTTGCCCGGACACCCCGACATCGTGCTGCGCAAGTATCGCTCGGTCATCTTTGTCAACGGCTGCTTCTGGCATGGCCATGAGGGCTGCCGCTATTATGTGGTACCCAAGAGCAATACCGAATTCTGGAATGCGAAGATAGGGCGCAACCGCACCCGCGACATCGAAGAGCTGCGCCGTCTTGCCTCGATGGGATGGCATTGTATCACCGTGTGGGAGTGCCAGTTGAAGCCAGCGGTGAGAGAACAGACACTTGAGTCGCTGGCGTTTACTCTCAACAGGATATGGCTCAACGACCACAGCGTAAGGAAGTATGAATTGGATGAAGAGGCACCGGGCATGGTGGCCGAAGATGGCGAGCCTGAATAGGAAGATAGTGGCGCAGGCGATATAGGCCCCGAACGGCGGCGCGGCGATAAGCTCCGTGCCCATAAACGAAAAAACCGAGAAGCCCATGGTGTGGACTTCTCGGTCGAAGTGGGTTTGTGTTCCCTGTCTTGAGCCTCTTGTCGGATTCGAACCAACGACCCCGAGATTACAAATCACGTGCTCTGGCCAACTGAGCTAAAGAGGCGGGTGGGCAAGCGATTCTTATCGCGCCGCTACAACCTATTACCCTTGCTATGTTCCCATCCTGGGGGATTCACAGGGAGCTGGCCGTAAGAGACTTGCCCATTTAGCGGATGCAAAGGTACTACTTTTCGTGCTAAATCAAGCATGAAATGGTACATTTTTTTCGATTTTAACTAAAAAGCCATGCTTTATGGGGCTCGGAGGTACGCTCTTGGCAGCCAAATGTCGGTCAGAAATCGACTACGGTGATGCCGGCTCCGCCAAACTGCACATGCTCGTCGGCATAGTGGGTGACATTGGGGATAGCTCCGAGGTACTGACGGATGAGCTGGCGCAAGATGCCGTTGCCCTTGCCATGGAGGATGCGCACGCGTTGCATACCCATGAGGATGGCATCGTCGATGAAGTGCTGCACGGCATTGAGCGCTTCGTCGCCACGCATGCCTCGCACGTCGAGGTCCTGGTGGAAGTTCTGGCGGTGACTGTCGATGGTCTGCTGGGTGAGGTGGGATATGTTGTAGCTGCGCAGGTTCTCCATACGTTCGTCGGCATGGGTCTTGGGGGCTTCGGTGGTGGCGGCGCTCTGTGGGGCGTTGGCACGCTGCAGTCTGTCAACCCGCATACGAGTGCGCATGTCGCCAAAGATGACGCTGGCCATCTTGCCGTCGATGCGCTCGATGGTGCCCACCGACGATGCTCCCTTGATGCACACGCTGTCGCCGGCTGCCAATGGCTGCTGGCTGGCTTGGGCCTGCTGCCGGGCTTGCTCCTGGCGCTTCTGCTGTTGCTGCTGTTCGTTGGCGCGCTGCTCCTTGCGCTGCTGGCGTCGCTCCTTGCGCTGTTGAATCTGTGCCATCTTGCGGGCTATCATCTCGTCGTTGGCTTGGGTGTCGAGGTCGCTTACCTCCTGCTTGAACTGCTCCAGTTCCTCGCGGATGCGCTTGGTGTTTTCGCGTTCAGCCTGGCTCTCGCGTATCTCGCGTATGGTGTTTTCGATACGTCGGTTGCTCTCGCTCAATATTTCTTCAGCCTCCTGCTTGGCTCGGCGCAGTATCTCCTTGCGCTGTACGCCAATCTGCTCGATATCATGCTCATAGCGTTCTATCTGGCGCTCCAGTTCCTTCTCGCGCTGATGGATATTGGTGCGCTTGTTTTCCCAGTAACGCTTGTCGCGAACGATGTCCTGCAGATATTTGTCGCTCTGGATGTAGTCGGAGCCCACGATGTCGCTGGCTTGGCGTATCACCTCTTCGGGGAGTCCTATCTTGCGCGCAATCTCGATGGCAAACGAGCTGCCGGGGCGACCTATGGAGAGTTGGAACAGAGGCTTCATCTCGTGGCGGTCGTAGAGCATGGCGCCGTTGGCCACGCCCTCGTGCTCGTCGGCGAAGTGCTTGAGGTTCTGGTAGTGCGTGGTGATTACGCCCCAGGCTCCGTGGGCAAGAAATTGCCCCAGTACACTCTCGGCTATGGCTCCGCCGATGTTGGGCTCGGTTCCGGTGCCAAACTCGTCGATGAGTATCAGTGTGGATGGATTGGCCTGCTTCAGCATGTTCTTCATATTGAGCAGGTGGGAGGAGTAGGTGGACAGGTCGTTCTCGAGACTCTGCTCATCGCCGATGTCTATCATGATGTCCTTGAACATACCCACGCGCGAGCGTTCGTCTACGGGGATGCCCAGACCACACTGCACCATATACTGCAAGAGTCCGGTGGTCTTGAGGCAGACGGACTTTCCGCCGGCATTGGGACCCGATATGATGAGTATGCGGTTGTCGGTGGTGAGCTCTATATTAAGAGGTACGAGCGCGGAGGGAGTGGCAGAGTTCTGCTTGAGGCGCTGCTCGAGCAAGGGGTGGCGGGCTCGGGTCCAGTCGATGATAGGGGTGGCAGTCACCTGAGGTTCGGCGCACTGCATACTCTCGGAGAGAGAAGCCTTGGCGTGTACGAAGTCGATGTCGGCCAGAAAGTCCTGGGAGAACAGTATCTCCTCGGTATGGGGGCGTATGTCGTCGGCCATCTGCTTGAGTATGCGGATAATCTCATGTCGCTCATCGCTCTCGAGCTCGCGTATATGGTTGTTGGCCTCGACCACCTCGGCAGGCTCCACATACACGGTGCGTCCGCTTGCCGACTCGTCGTGTACGATACCACCTATCTTGCGCTTCAGTCCTGGCGCCACGGGCAATACCAGTCGTCCGTCGCGTAGGGTGGGGGCCACGTCCTTGTCTACAAGTCCCTCGCTCTGTGCCGAGCGGAGTATTCCACCCAGTATGCGCGAGATGGAACCCTTGGTGCGTGCCAGTTCGTGACGGATTTCGGCTAATTTGGGAGAGGCGTTGTCCTTGATATGTCCGAACTTGTCTAATATGCGGTCGATGTCCTTCACAATCTGGGGCATGGGTATCACGCCCTCGGTGAGTGCCGCAAGGGCGGGGAAGATGAAGGCGGTATGTTCGTCGTCGGTATAGCGCTTGAGAAAAGCCACGACATCATTCATCGTGGCAAGGGTGCGCATCAGCTCAAAGAGCTCTGTCTCTTCGAGGAATGTGCCCGTCATGCGGAGCCGCTTCATGCTTTCGCGAATATCGAAAAATGCATTTAGAGGGAAATCCTCTTCGCCTGAACGTATACGCTTCATCTCTCTGATCTGCTCCATAGAAGCATTGATGGCGTCTGCATCGGTCATAAACGCCATGTTGTTGATGCGCACGATGCCCAATGGTGAGAGACAACGCGAACGAAGCATGTCGCGAATCTCATGAAAACCTATCTTAAATTCGAAATTATCAGGGTAAATCATACTGCAAAGTTACCACTTTTCCTGCATAAGGATAAGGAAAACGGAAATAATTTGAAAAAAAAACTACAAAAGTTTGGCGGAACCAAAAAAACTTAATACCTTTGCTCTCGCTTTTAAGGCACATCGACCTGCCAGCAATGATGAAAGCATTGGAGAGATGGTAGAGTGGTCGATTACAGCGGTCTTGAAAACCGCCGTACCGAGAGGTACCGGGGGTTCGAATCCCTCTCTCTCCGCAAAGAGTTCAATGAGCAACATCGTTGAACTCTTTTTTTATGCTCTGAGCGGGCAGGCTTCTTTTATGTTTTTGATTGTAAACAGAATTCCGCCTTATGTTGTGGGACACTCGTTTATGTCGTTTTATACACTAACATCACCATTTCATACAAGCATACCTTCGTGCTCATTACCATTACAAAACAAAAGGCTATCTTTGCAACCAGATAATAACTATAATAAAAGCAATGAGCAATATGCAGAAAATTATTAGAATAGTCTTGCCCTGGGCTTGCTTTGCGCTCATTATCTGGGTGTGTCGCTTTAGAGGCTCCGATTACATCGATTGGAGATGGTTGATAGGTGCTGTTGGCATTAGTGCTGTTTGTTATGCGATGTTGTATGTGAAACGACATAAGATGCTTGGCAAAATAGAAGAGCATCGCAATCAGTTGAAGCAACAGGCGGAAGAGGCTATTGCGCCCGAATTGGAGAATATTAATGGCAATTGGCTGAAGAAGGACATGTTAAAACGTCGCATGATAAGGGAATATCTTGAAAAGAATACCGATTATTATGCTGATGTTGATGGCAATGACTCTATTAGGAAGGTGCAGGATTGGATATCTTCTCTGGAGTCGAGTATTTTCTTGCTTTTCTTGCCTTTTGGGGGAATAATCTTTTGGGGAATCGTTTTTATACTATTTGCATTATTACTTCATTGGTCGTTTCCAATCCAAATGGCTATATGTGGCGTAATGTCCGTTGTGGCAAGTGTCATTCTGATATGGCGGCGCAATTATGTGCTGGCTCCGATAGCCATTGGTCTTGCTGTAATGTTTCTTTATGGTCTTTTTAATGCAGGAATAGATGGAGTGGAAATGCCGGCCTACCACATGGTGGTGGAAAACGAAGGAAATATCTTTCTTGCCCCATCGCATGCGGGTTACACCATGTGGGGTAGCATCGTGATACTATGTGTCACAAATATTTGCCTTGCTTTATATCCTTTTTTGAAGAAAAATGCATTGGTGATTTACGCGATATTAATCTTAGTGGTCGTTGAGGCAATACGTTACGGTGTTCATATGGACGTGACGCCCGCTATTCCCATCTCATACTCGTATTATCTGTATGTCTTGTTGTGTGCCGTCAATGCCGACTTGGCGGTTATGCTCGGCATATCGTACAATGTAGCGTTTATACTATTGTTCGTTTATTTGGTATGGCTGCTTCCTGTAATCTTTGCCCTGCCTGCTTTCGTAAGGTCCTGGAATGGGATGGGCGAACTTAAAGAGCGGTCGCCGTTGTTCAAGAAAACCAAATACAGACGCCAATACTACGCCTGTCTGACATGTCTGATAATGAATGCCTTGGCAACAGCTTTGGTATGGGGACGATTTATAGGTATATCTGCGGAAGAGTGTGCAGAGATATTGATAAAAGACACCCAAAACTTATCCAACTTTATCGGTATAGGATATTTCGCAAAGAACTTCATCGTCTATTGTGCGCCAATCTTGGCCAGCGCTCTTATCAGCTGGATATTATTTGCTATCACTAAACAGAAAATTAAATTGAATGAAGACAATGAATAAGAAATATATCGTATTGTTAGTGGTCTTACTGTTGATGGCTTGCATTCCTTTCGTCCCTCCAATATATCAAAGATATACGAAACCATTGTATAAGAATTACATCGATGCCAAGGAATGGTATGGCAAGGTGGATTGCGAGAATTTGTCGCAAGTAAGGGACTATTGCGATAGACGAGGGTATAGCACGGATTATTATATCATGGTCGATTTCTCCATACCTTCGGGCAAGAAGCGGTTCTTCATATATGACTTGCAGAATGGCAAGCGCTTGATGAGTAGCTATTGTATGCATGGCAGTGGCAAAGGAAATACAGATGCCAAGCCTAAGTTCAGCAATGAGTTTGGTAGTGGCTGCTCCAGCCTTGGGCGGTATGTGATGGTAGGAAAGGGGCGTAAGTTTAAGAATTGCATCCGCCTTAGAGGACTTGACAAGACGAACTATTTAGCTGAGACTCGTGGTATCTTGATTCATTCGGCGGGAAAGGTGACGAGATTTTCTGGTGAAAGGGAGTATATTCCATTAGGCTCAGAGAGCCGTGGTTGCTTCACGGTATCGAGGGAGTGCGTGACTAAAGTGATGGAGATATATCAAGACGCTTCAAAGCAAAGACCTGTGATGATTTATGCTAAATATAACTGATATAGCCTTTGAAGAGTATGGCGATGTACTTGATTCAATGATTAAGAATTGAGGTATGAGCAAAGAAGATACCAAGCAAAGGTAAAGGACTTTGTCTGTAGCCTTTGACATTAACTTTTTTACGCAAAAGGTATAAACAGTTGTAGGACTTTTTATAGTAACAGGGTACTTGGCTTAGCTATAGAACAATGAAGGTGTTGCTACGGAGCCTTCTATATACCAATTCCCTGTGGTAGAAATTATTTCGTAAAAAAAGATGGGGCTGAACGCTTGTTATGCCGAGATAAATCCCTACATTTGCATTTGGTGTATTAGTCTGCTGATGGTCGCTCGTTTGGCCGACACCTATTATTATATATATAGTGCAAATGATATTAGATATACTATTACTATGGGGCTATTAGACTTTTTGAAACGCGGTACCGAGGATGTTGGCATGGAAGCCAAGAGGGTCTATGACGAAGCCGAACAGCTGTATAAGGCTGGAAACTATGACGATGCCGTGAGATTGTATGAAAAGGCGTGGAGCAAATACCCTGATGTGGGTGATTTCTACGGCCTTTTGGCTTGTTATATCCATGACAACGACGCATCCGGCAATGAGATGCATTGTTGTGAACTGGCCCGCCATGGTGCCGAGAAGGGCAATTCGCAGAGCATGTACCGTTACGCGCTCTTCCTTGATACTGGCCATGGATGTGCTGAGGACAAGGCAGAGTCGCGCCACTGGCTGGAGAAATCTACCGAACATGGCAATCCCGACGCAGCCTACGCCTTGGCCGCCCTGCTGTATGACGAAGTCAAGACCAATCCACTGCTGCTCGACCGCTGTTACCGATTGACCAAGGTGTATGCCGACCGAGGACATGAGGGAGCCAAGCATAGACTGGACGAGTGGTTCGGCCCCATCAGGGATGACGAGTGGCAAGGTTTCACCACCGCCCGTATGGCCAAGCGTGGCTACAACTGGCTGTGTGGCAAAGAGGGATTTCAGCAGAACCTTGCGCTCGCCATGCGATGCCTGCGTGCTGCCGCCGAGCGTGGCGATGCTGCGGCACGCAGTAATCTTGGCTGGTGTTTCGAGAAGCAAGGTGACTATGCGTCTGCCAACGATTGCTATATCCTGAGTGCCAGCCAGGGTTGCACCACTGCCATGTTGAATATTGCCACCAATCTGCACAAAGGATTGGGCGCCCCCAAGGACGATGCCGGTGCGCGTCGCTATCTGCGTATGGCCCACGATGCGGGAGACGAGCGCGCCAAGAAGCGCATGGCTCAGTATTTCCCCGAGGATGAAGTGTGCGAGCTGTCGGCTGGCATGACCGCCGCAGAGATGAACAAGCGTGCATGGGCTTACCTGAAAGGCGTAGACAACTGTGAGCACGATGCCAAGAAGGCGGTCTTGTGGTTTGATGCCGCAGCCTCTCATGGCCTTGTCTTGGCATGGTACGGTCGTGGAGTCGCTCTGGATGAGCAGAAACTCCATTCCGAAGCCTTTGCCTCTTATCTCCGTGGAGCTGAGCAGGGCAACGCCAAGTGCATGTTTACTGTAGGCATCCGTTACGCCGAAGGCAAGGGATGCAAGCACGACGATGCCAGCGCCCAGGCATGGCTGCTCCAAGCCGATGAGACGGGCGAGCCAAGAGCCAAGGGCAAACTCTATGAACTCTATCCCGAAGTGGAGCGTGAAGACAAGGTGCAGTTTATGCTGGATAATATGCCGACCTGCATAGATGAAGACTTCTCTTCTGAAGAGTATGATGTTGAGGCTATGGCGCATGACCTTGTCAACGACGAGGACTATGAACTGGCACGAGAACTGCTGGACGGCTATTTCCAGGAGATTGACGGCGGCGCCCAGCCATCCTCTTGCCATGAAGACCTGCTGCTCTATCTCGCTTGGGTATGCTACAAGGATGGCGACGGCAGCGACGCTCAGTCTCCCCACCACAATCTCCGTCTTGCCCACGATTACCTGATAGATATTGGCGATGACTTTGATGCCTATTGTGACGACAGTTATATGAAACTGGCTGAGCTTTACGATGCTTGCTATACCTGCTATGATGACTATGACTTGAAGCACGTTCAGAGACATCGCAGCAGAAAATGGTATGGCCGCAAGGCGTATGAATATTATAGTCAAGCTGCCGACGAGGGCTTCCCGATGGGTATGTACTACAAAGCCCGTTTTCTCATTGATGGCGATGTGGTGGAAAGCGACTTCAACCAAGCCTTTATGCTCTTGAAGGAGAGCGAAGAGGGTGGCGACGCCGAACCCCTCTACTGGCTTGGCAATATGTATTATTACCCCGACTATGGGCGAGTAAACAAAGATGCGGCACGCGATTATTACGAGCGATACGTGGCTTTGGAGGAAGAGCGCGGCGAAAGCGAAGGCTGCATGTCGGCCGATTTTGCCCAGGCTTCCTGCAATCTTGCCCATCTGTTGCTTCAAAACCACTCCAACGCCGATGACTACCAGGCACGCCAGTTGCTCGATAGAGTGGTCGACAGCCACCATACCGTCGCAGACGCCCTGTTTGGATATATGCTCTACGAGGGGCGAGGCGGTATGAAAATCAAGGCAACCGGACTCGATTTCATGCGTAAGGCAGCAGCCAACGGCGACTCTATGGCCAGACAGTTCCTGCGCAATTATGGGTATTGATGAGCTGTTATAGTCATAATTGCAAGCAACCATCATAGAAACATGGATAAAGGGAAAATATGAACAACTTGTGATATTTTATGAATATGCCTAAGCGATAATTAATCAGTAACTTTGCAGCCGAATTATCAAAGTTAGGTATGAAAAGAATATTGTTCACATTTTCCTTGACACTTCTCTTGTGCCATGCCATGGCGCAGGAGACGCTGTCTCTGGGTCAATGCCTGCAGATGGGCATTGAGCGAAATCTAAATCTGAAGACTTATGAGGGCAATGTGCTTAAGGGCAAGCACGATGTCAGTGAAAACCGTGCCCGTCTGTTGCCCCAGATTAATATCGGCGCCGGACTCAACGACAATTTCACTCCCCCAGTATCGGTGACCGACGGTAGCGCTTATGGCAAGCCTTACAATGTTACCAAGACGTTGCAGTACAATTCGTCGGCAAGCATCCAGCTGCAGATGCCGCTCTACAGCCAGACGGCACTTACTGCCCTCGACATCGCCAAGACCCTCGACCACCTCAACACGCTCTCTTACGCCAAGGCCAAGGAAGACCTGATAGTGCAAATTAGCAAGATGTACTATCTCGCCCAGAATACCGAAGAGCAGATAGCCATTATCAAGGACAACATCAAGCGCCTGGAGGAACTGCGCGACATCACCCAGGCCTTCCATGACAACGACATGGCGCTCGGCGTCGACGTGAAGCGTGTCAATGTCAATCTCGAGAACCTCAGCGTGCAGTATGACAATGCCAAGGCCATGCTCACCCAGCAGTATAACATGCTGAAATATGTCATTGACTATCCCGCCGACAAGACCATTGCCGTAGAGAAAGCCGACATCGAACAGATAGACATGGCGTCGCTCACCGGACTCAACGAGAACCTCTATGAGCTCCAGCTGCTGCAGACCCAGCGCACTCTCGCCGAACAGAAGAAGAAACTTGCCAAAGACGGTTACCTCCCCACGGTTGCCCTCACGGGCAACTGGACCTACTCAGCCTTTACCGACAACATCAGGAATTGGTTTCATGCCGGTGAGTCCAACCATTGGTACAAGTCCAACGGCATAGGTGTGTCGCTGCGCATCCCCGTGTTCGACGGTTTTGAGAAGCGGTCGAAGATACGCAAGGCCCAGGTGGATATCGACAATGCCCGACTCTCCTACGAGAATGCACTGAAGGGAATGCAGACTCAGTATGCCAACGCTGTCAACGACCTGGCCAACAACCAGCGCAACTTCAGCAAACAGCGCGACAACTACCTGCTTGCCGAGGAGGTATATAAGGTCACAAGCGACAGATACCGTGAGGGCATAACCTCGATGACCGAGGTGCTGCAGGACGAGATGAGCATGAGCGACGCCCAGAACAACTATCTTACCGCCCACTTCAACTACCAGGTGTCCAACCTGACCCTGCTCAAACTTACCGGCCAGCTGGACAAACTCATCAAATAATAGAAACTTACAAACAACATCACAGAAATGGAAACAAGCAATAACCCCACCAACAACAATACCAGCAACGACATCCCCAACCAGTCTACCCACGAAGTTACTGCCGCCCAGCTCAAGCGCCAGCGCATACGCCAGCTGCTTGTAAGCCTTATCGGTGTGGCCATCCTCGTATGGGGCATCGTGAAGATTGGTTGCATGTTTATGGACTACAAGTCCAATGAGAAGAGCGATGACGCACAGGTCGAGCAGTATATCTCGCCCGTCAACCTGCGCGCTTCGGGATATATCAAGAAGATTTATTTCAAGGAGCATCAAGATGTGAAGAAGGGCGACACCCTTCTGGTGCTTGACGACCGTGAATACCGCATCCGCGTGATGGAAGCCGAGGCTGCCCTCAAGGATGCCATGGCCGGTGCCAATGTGGTTGACGCTTCGCTCCAGACCACCCAGACCTCTGCCACCGTCTACGAGGCGTCGATAGCCGAGATAGAGATACGTCTTGCCAAACTGGAGAAAGACCGCCAGCGCTATCAGAACCTCGTGGCCCGCAATGCCGCCACCCCCATCCAGCTCGAGCAGATAGAGACCGAGTATAATGCCACCAAGAAGAAGCTCGATGCCACCCGGCGACAGCAGAAGGCTGCCTACTCGGGCGTGAACGAGGTGCAGACACGCAAGAAGAATACCGCCGCAGCCATCGAGCGTGCCGAGGCTGCCTTGGAGATGGCCAAGCTCAACCTCTCTTATTGCGTGGTGACCGCTCCCTGCGATGGCAAACTCGGCCGTCGTTCGCTCGAAGACGGACAGGCTGTCAACGCCGGTCAGACCATCACCTACATCATGCCCGACACCCAGAAGTGGGTCATCGCCAACTACAAGGAGACCCAGGTGGAGAAGCTCTATGTGGGCCAGAAGGTCACCATGACCGTCGACGCCTTTGAGGGCAAGGAGTTTGAGGGCCGCATTACCGCCATATCTGGCGCCACAGGTTCCAAGTACTCTCTCGTGCCCACCGACAACTCTGCCGGCAACTTTGTCAAGATTCAGCAGCGTGTGCCCGTCAGGATAGAGTTTGAGGGAATATCCAAGGCCGACAACGACAAGCTGGCTGCGGGAATGATGGTCGTAGTTAAGGCTCAACTCAAGAAATGACACAAGCAGAGATATACACGGCAGTGCCCGCGCATTTGCCGAAGAATTTCCCGTTCTACAACTGGGTGCCAAAGCCCCTTGGCATAGCCTTTCTCGTCATACTTTTCATACCTATCATGACGGTCAGCGGTGCTTACTCCGTCAATAGCAGTGAGATGGTGGGTGGGCTTGGCATCCAGTCAGAACACATTGCCTTCATCAGCTTTGTCACGTCGATAGGCATGGCGGCGTTCTCGCCGTTCTTCTACCAGCTGGTCTGCGTGCGACGCCAGAAGATGATGAGCCTCGTGGGCTTCTCGATTCTGGCGGTGCAGAGCTACATCTGTGCCAACACCGACAGCCTGTTCATTCTGGCTCTCAACAGCCTTATCATGGGATTTGTGAGACAGACGCTGCTCATGTGCAACCTATTCACCCTCATCAAGTATGGATTTGGTATCGAGGCCACGCGCAATGTATCGCCAGGCAACGAGCCGAGCGATGAGGCAGGCTGGGATGCGCTCGACACCGAGAAGAAAGCGAGCCAGCCCATCATCTACTTCTTCTTCATGCTGCTCGGACAGATAGGTACGTGGCTTACGGCGTGGTTTGCCTACAATTACCATTGGCAGATGGTCTATTATGCCATGTTGGGCTCCATCCTCGTGGCGTTGCTCATCACTCTGGTGTGCATGCCCTACAACCCTTATCCCACCAAGCGGTTGCCCTTGTCGTTTTCCAAGTTTGGCAATGTGGTGGTGTTCTGCCTCATGTGCTGTTCCTTTATATATATTATGGTATATGGCAAGGTCTACGACTGGTACGACGACGCCTCCATCTGCTGGGCCACGGTGATTTGCGTGGTGTCGACCCTGCTCTTTGTCTATCTCGAGAAGACGCGGCGCTCGCCTTACTTCATGCTCAAGGCGTTTCGCTCGCGCAGCATCCAGGGCGGCATACTGCTTTTCATCGCACTGATGATATGCAACTCCAGCTCCATGCTGGTCAATATTTTTGTGGGTGTGGGCATGAAGACCGACCAGATACAGGTGGCAGCCCTCAGCAACTGGGTTTTGTTGGGCTATTTCATCGGCCTCGTCTCTATCCTGCTGCTCAACAACAAGGGCGTACACTTCAAGTGGTTCTTCGCCCTCGGCTTCATACTGATTGGGGCAGCCTCGCTGTTCATGTACTTTGAGGTGCAGACCGACGGCATGCTCGAGCGCATGAAGTGGCCCGTCGTCATCCGTGCCACGGGTATGATGCTGCTCTATTCGCTCATTGCCGTCTACGCCAACCAGCGCATGCCCTACAAGCTGCTGTCCACCTGGGTGTGCATCATGCTCACCGTGCGTATGGTGATAGCCCCTGGCATAGGTTCGGCTCTCTACCAGAACCTCTTTCAGTATCGCCAGCAGTATTACATTACCCGCTATGCCCATGACTACGACCGCACCGATGCAGCCACAGCCTTGACCTACGACCAGACAGCCCGCGGAATGCAGTATCAGGGCAAGAGCGAGACCGAGGCACAACACATGGCAGCCATCTCTGCCAAGGGCAAGGTGCAGGTGCAGGCCACCATCTCCGCCATCAAGGAGATATCGGGATGGACCATCTATGCCTGTATCATCTTCGCTGGACTGATGCTCGTGGTGCCTTGGCCCAAGCGCGACATATCCAAGGACACGCGTGAGTGGTTTGTCAATTATTAGACAGTCTGCCACTCTGGCTTCAATACATAAGACACGGTGAAAGCAATATTTGTAGCGCGATTTGTTACAAATGTTGCTTTCTCTTTTGTCGTGTTGGATATTTTTGCTATCTTCGTCGCCGACAATCGTACACCTATGCAGAACGACAACAACATCACGCTCCTCGAACAGCAGATGGCCAACAATGAAGACATCTGTTGCTCCTGCGGCAATATCACTTCCTTCCCACAAGCCTTCTTCGACCGCTTCCACGTGACCGATGTGGGCATTATCGTATGTACTTCGGGCAGCTTCTCCTTCACTTGCGAAGGGGTGGAGTATCAGGTGGCTACGGGCGAGACGGCCTTCCTCTCCCACGGCGTCTGCTTCACGGTGACCCGCCACAGCGCCGACTACTCCGTGGTCATCATCCTCTATCGCGTCGACTCCATCCGCGACATCCTCGGCAACACGGTGGTGGGTATGAAGTTCATGGAGTTTGTCAACCCCAAGCCTTGCCGCGTGATGCACACCGGACATGAAGACGAGCTGACCCATTACTCCCAACTTCTGGCTGCGGGCAATGGCGATGCCAATGTGTTTGCCCTCAACGAGCGCCGCCTGCTGTTGCTCTCGCTTACCTACAGGCTGTGCAGCATCTTCCGCGCCCTTTCTGCCGACGGCGACAACGAGCCCAGCCGCAAGCTCGAGACCTATATGCGTCTCATGCAGCTCATCGACAGCCATTATGCCGAGGAGAGGGGAGTGAGATACTATGCCGATAGGCTCTGTCTGTCCCCCAAATACCTTACCATGCTCGTCAAGTCGGTGTCAGGCAATACCGTGCAGCAGCTCGTGTTCAAGGCTATTACCAAGAAGGCGGTTTCGCTGATAACCACCACCGACAAGAGCATCAAGGAAATCGCCGACATTCTCAACTTCCCCAACGCCTCAGCCTTCGGCACTTTCTTCAAGAAGCAGGTGGGCATGTCGCCCATCAACTATCGGCAGAAGGGAGGCTGATATATCGGCAAAATGGCAACCTTGTTTCCAGACAGTCATCGCCGCTGTCAGTGCCAAGGCAAAGCCTTCAGAAGCAGCCATGGCTTTTTATCTTTTTATATCCTTACTGGTGGCGACCAGTGTCGGCTATACCTTTTATATATAGCCGCTTTATTCGCTTAATGATAATCTTAATCCTGTTTGCAGTCCAACTTGTGGACTTGTAGATTGCATTTGCTGGCGCGTGACGGCTGTTACGTGCTTCCGCTTCGTATGGCGCGCGCTTCCGCTTCGTCCGATACGTGCTTCCGTTTCGTCCGATACGTGTCGCCAAAGGTGGTCAGCAGCCGCGTGGAGGTACCCTCCAGCTTTGCCGAGGTACCCTCCAGCGTCGTAAAGATGGTCAGCAGAGTAGGGGAGACGGCTGGCAGATCGAAGAACGGAGATGTTATGTGTGAGGGGTGCATTTGCGTCGTGGCATCTATGGTCGTGAGGGAGAGGGCGGACATCTGCATCCGTCTGTCGCTGAAAGAAAAACATGGGAGTATAAACGAAGAAAACCAGCAGATGCCGGTTTTTGCTGATAGTGGGTCTTCTTATGGTAAGACCCACACTCTGGGGTAAGATTATGATTATCAATGCGGAGATTAAAGGGCAACTTGGTTTTTGCTAAACATTTGCGCAGATAAAATGAGATTAATCAAAAATTTTCTAAAGAAAATGATAAAAAATGCAATAAAAGCCGTAACTTTGTACACAATGACAGGTCTTACCATAAGAAGACCCGCTAAGAAGACAAAGATACAACGCCGCTAAAGAGGTGAGTATGCTGTGCGGTTAAGTTCCGCAGACTTAAGACGATTAGCCAACTTTATCTCCACTGGCGATACATCTATTGAATGACTTTATGAACAATGTCTTAGCAGATTTGGCACTATCATCCCAGGTGATGATGACCATCCAAGCAGACATAAAGTAGAAGAGAGTTTATGAAGCAGGATTGCACGAGTTCTCCATCTACAGCCGACGAAACCAAGCGCCTTCAACCACTTGAAAGCACAGCGTTTCCAGAGGGCACCCACCTTTCTGAGCCAGAAACACCATCTGGCCCAGCAATGAAGAAATGCGCCGAAGTGAAACCGACACCCCTTGGTTCACGTCGCAAGAAAGATGCGACAGACACGTCTTGCACGTCGTGGAGCTACCTCTTTGTTCACAACCGCAAGGTCAAATCCATCGAACAGCAGCTCCAGCAAGACGGCATCCCTCATTTCGTTCACAAGACTATCAAATATCTGCCCCGTCGCAGCAACCATGGCGGTATGCGTCAGGTTGAGGCGCCCTCGGTGAGCGGACTGATTTTCCTCCAGGGTTCTCCCCGTCAGCTCCAGGCCTATCTGGACGAGCATCTGCCCATGCACAAGCTGTGCAAGAACTGCAGCACCGGCCGCGTGGCTACCATCCCCTGCAACCAGATGGAGCCCTTCATGCGCGTCTCTGAGACCGAGCCCGACAGGCTGCGCTTCCTCCTCCGTCCATTTGTCTATTACGCCCAGAACCGCACCCTGCTGCGCATCGTCTCTGGCGACTATGCCGGCCTTGAAGGCTATGTCATCCGCATTGCCCGCGACCGCAGACTGGTGATGGATATCGGCGGCATGGCTGTGGCCATCTCCAATGTCCATGCCGAGCGCTTTGAGGAAGTCGATAAAAACGATGACGCCAAGAATCGTGCTACCTTCTACAAACGCAATCTCCATGAGCGCCATGCCTTTATCGACACCTTCTTCCATCAGGTGAAGACCGCCCAAGAGGTGGCGGCACAGACCGAGAACATCAAGATGCTCCTCCGTCAGACCCATGCCGACGTGCTAAGCAAGCGTCTTGACATCAAGGACGCCTTCTCCACCTTCTATTTCATGATCGAAGAGATAGGCTACTACTACGCCCCCTTCCTCGACTATGTCAAAGACGACCTCCAGCCCATCATCGACGCTGGCCGCAAGGTTATGCAGGAGATAGCCCGCATCGCCTCGACCTTCAAGGATGAAGACCAGCGCCAGCGCTATGAAGCCGAGTACGAAGAGCTGCGCACCAACTATGGCTACGTGTTTGATTAAGGTGGGGCAAAGCAAGTATACCTTATATAATATAATAATGTGATAAACACGCCTGAGTAAATCCAACCCATAAAACTTTTATCTCATTTTAATATATGCGTAATTTTGCAGACATACGTGTCGCCGTTGCCGGAACCGGCTACGTCGGCCTGAGTATTGCTACACTACTTTCTCAGCACCATCCCGTCACGGCTGTTGACGTGATACCCGAGAAGGTGGAGAAAATCAACAACCGTATCTCACCCATCCAGGACGACTATATCGAGCGCTACCTGGCCG